>ERZ808277.4-NODE-4-length-253738-cov-5.334567_pt1 | contig 253738 bp, 209 predicted proteins | sample MGYA00521240_ERZ808277 | MGnify/ENA primary metagenome ERZ808277 (study PRJEB31516, sample SAMN03275599) | gut metagenome | biome: mammalia-associated habitat; material: feces | host: Papio cynocephalus | place: Kenya | collected 2012-07-17 ... | reverse complement strand
TTCTGTTCTGTTCTGTTCTGTTCTGTTCTGTTCTGTTCTGTTCTGTTCTGTTCTGACAAGATTGTGCCTCTCCGATTTTCTCTGTCAAGTGCGAGTATAACATATTTAATGCGATTTGTACAAACAGCTCAAACTTCGAGTTTTGATAAGAACAGTAATTTTTATGTCATTCCAGTGCTGCGACACTGCGATGTTTACGCAGTAAACTCAGTCAGGAACCTGTTGGAAATTTTCAATAGATTATCGGGTCAAGCCCGATAATGACAGTAAAACTCGAAATTAAGGTTACACAACTTTTTTTGCCTCAGGCTATGGAGCAGTGGCGGCGGATTAAAAAAACGCACTAGCGATGTGCAGGGTGCGAAGCAGACGGCATTTTTGCCGGCCGGAGCGAATAGCGCAGCCCGGAACGTAGCGCCGCCTTTTGGCGGAGTGCCCGAATTTTGATAATGACTTTTTGCTTATAAAATGATAGATTTTCAGAACGCACGTAACTTAATTGTTTAATTTTAGGTCACTTTTGGGGGTACTATGAGCAAAATCGCTATTAGAATTAATTCGGCTGACATTGTAGCTGTCGCGCTTCAGCCGCTGGCAAAAGGCACGGAAGTTATTCTTGAAGCTTCTGGAAATGCGCCGGAAACTAAAGTAACTCTTACAGAGGATATTACAGCCGGTCATAAATTCGCTATCCGCGACATAAAAAAAGACGAGCCTGTCATAAAATACGGATATCCGATTGGCGCTGCTACTCAGGATATTCCTGCTGGAAGCCATGTTCACACACACAACATTCACACCTTGCTTTCTGAAAAATTTGAATACACTTATAACGAAGAAAACGCAAAAGCTGCTTACGAAAAATGGTACAAGGAAACTGAGGACTTGCGCAAAAATGTTCCTTCTGTAAACGTTTACAAACGCGCAGACGGCCGCATTGGTATTCGCAACGAAATTTGGATTGTTCCGCTTGTTGGCTGTGTTAATAAAATTTCTGAACGCCTTGCAACCTGGGCAAATGCAAAATTTTTTGACGGCGAAGAGCCAAAGCCAAATACAAATGGCGGTCTTGAAGGAATTTTTGCCTGGACTCATCCTTATGGCTGTTCCCAGATGGGTGGCGACAAAGAAACTACCGCAAAAATTTTGGCAGATTTAGTTCATCACCCGAATGCCGGCGGCGTTCTTGTTGTTTCCCTCGGCTGTGAAGAAAACAATATTCCTTATTTTAAGGAATTTTTGGGCGAATATGATGAAAACCGCGTAAAATTTATGACAACTCAGCAGACAGAAGATGAGCTTTCGGCTGGAAAAGAACTGATTACTGAACTTGTAAAATATGTTGGCCAGTTTAAGCGCGAGTCTGTTCCTCTTTCAGAAGTTGTTCTTGGAATGAAGTGCGGCGGTTCGGACGGAATGTCTGGAATTACGGCAAATGCTTTGATTGGCCGGGTTTGCGATGCTATGACAGGAATGGGCGGCCGCGTAATGCTCACTGAAGTTCCAGAAATGTTTGGCGCTGAGCAAATGCTTATGAACCGCTGTGTTGATAAAAAACGCTTTGACGAAACTGTAAATCTTATTAACGGATTTAAAGATTATTATGCCCGCCACAATCAGGTTTGCTACGAAAATCCAAGTCCAGGAAACAAAGCCGGCGGAATTACAACGCTCGAAGACAAATCTTTGGGTTGTGTTCAGAAAGGCGGAAAAGCGCCTGTTACAGGGGTTCTCAAATATGGGGAGCGTCTGACAGAAAAAGGCCTTACTCTTCTTGAAGGTCCTGGCAACGACATTGTTTCTACAACAGATATGACTGCTGCTGGAGCAAACATTATTCTATTCTCTACTGGACGCGGAACTCCTCTCGGCGCTCCTGTTCCAACTGTAAAAATTGCAACAAATCATCCTCTCGCAGAAAAAAAATCTGACTGGATTGATTTTGACGCGGCACGCCTTTTAGACGAGCCAAGCGACAAAGTTCGCGATTCTCTCCTTGAATTGATTTGCGATATTTGTTCTGGAAAAAAACAGACAAAGAACGAAATCAACGGTTACCGCGAAATTGCAATCTTTAAAGACGGTGTAACTCTGTAATTTTTAATTTTTATTGAATAACCAAACTGCCTGAAAAGTATAAATTTACTTTTCAGGCTTTTTTTATTTAAAGTTGTTCGAGCAAAGCACTAAATGGAATTGTTTTTTTCTGAGAACTTTTGTGTTCTCCTAAATGTTTTTCCATCCAAACCATGCTGTACCAGCGGTCAAATTTGTATCCGCAGTCTTTAAAAATCCCTATCATTCGGTAATTCATTTTTTCGTGGAACTTTACACTGGCGTTTGTAAGAAATTCATCTTCTCGTTCTGTATAGGCAATACAAGCATAACAATTTAAAATATTTTGTTTTTTAAGAAGAAATTCGAGTTTTTTAAGCAAAATTCCGCCAATGCCCATCTTTCTGTATCCATTTTTTACATAAATTGACGTTTCTATTGACCAATCGTACGCAGCCCGGGATTTCAATTCTCCAGCATAAGCATATCCCAAAATTTCGTCTTCTGGAGAAACTGCAATCAAATACGGATACTTTTTAAGAGTTTTTTCGATTCGAGCGCGAAATTCCTGCAGAGTCGGAGTTTCAATTTCAAAGCTAATTGCCGTATTTTCAACATAAAACTTATAAATTTCTAAAAGTTCGGCTGCATTTTCCGGAGAAGCAACCTTTATTTTTATATTTTCTTTAATACTCATAAATATTCTCGTTCAAACATAGATTTTCCGGCAAAACTTCAATTTCTTTTCCAAAACGCAAATAAAACAAAAAAGTTCTTATTTTTTCTTCTGGAACTGACAGCATTTGAGAAACTGCGCGTCTATAACAGGCCAATTGCGAATAATAAATTTCCGGACGAATTTCCTGGTTTGTTTTGTAATCAACAACAAAAAAATTTTCATCCTTTTCTTTAAAAACCAAATCAATTACACCAGACAAAATCTTTTCTCCAAACCGGCTTTTAAACTCAAATTCTTCTTTTCGCCAGACTGAATTCAGCGCTTTTTTTCCAAGATCTGAATTCAAAAATTCTTTCGTCATTTGCTCACAAATTTTTTCAACTTTCTTAATATCGCCCGTGCTATTTTCCAATCCGGAAACGTCCTGATTATTATACGGAACTTTTATTTCCTCTCCGTAAAATTTCAGCGCATTTTCGAGATAAGAATGTGCGATTGTACCAAAATTGTTAAAGTCAAAATTCTTGTGTCTTTCAATAATTTCATTTATTTCGGCAAATGGCAAATTCGTCCGGTTTTTGTTTTCAAGAGATTTTCTAAATTCATCTTTTTCGGCTTCTTCGTAAAGTTTGCTCGGAGAAACATAAATTTTTTCAACTTGATCTTTTTTTAGAATTTGCGAACTTTCGTAAGGACTTTGTTTTGAAAGCGCTTTTACAAAGTCAATTTTTGCTTTTTGAGTATTCGGGCGTTTTTGTTCCGAAAAAACTTCGCCTTGAGAAAAAGGTTTAATTATTTCAATTTTAGAAAAAGGCGAGGCTTCTTGATAATTTGAATTTCCACTTTCGTCCTTTTTACTGTAAAAATCGATAACTGGAGCAAGAACTTTATAAATTGAATCGGCATTTTTTGTTCCGCCTGGCAAATATTCTTCAACATCTTTTGGAACTTCGTAACTGCTGTTTGTAATAAAAATTTCGTCTTCCGCGCGAGTTAGGGCAACATAAGTCAGACGACGCATTTCCGCACATTCTTTTAATTCATTTTCGTTTTTTGCGAGAGTATAAAAATAGTTTTTTGAATCTTTAAAATACGTCGGAGTATTAAGCGCAAAACCAAATTTTGAGCTGTAATAAACAGGAACCGTGCTTTTTTCGTTTACAGAACCTCGTTGAGTGTCGCAAATAAAGACGATTTTAAATTCAAGACCTTTGCTTTTGTGAACCGTCATAATATGAACGCCTTCTGATTTTTCGACAGGAACATTTATTTCAAGTTTTGACTTTTCTTCTTCGTATTCAAACAAATAATCGACAAAACTGGCAAGATTTAAATTCTTTTCATCGCCTTCGCGGGCAAGCGCAAACAAAAGGTCGTAAAGTTTTTCGTACATTTTGACAGTTTCGTTCCACATTGTTTCAAACCGATAACCAAATTCATACCAGAGTTTTGAAACAGTTTTTGCAAGTGAATTTTCTTTTGCAAATTCCTTAACTTCCTCATAAAATTTTGCGGCATTCTTAAAACGAATCAAAGAATCTTCCTGCAAAATTTCTGCACTTTCGTCAGAAAAAACATCCTGCTTTAAGGAAAGAACCGCTTCCGTTTCCGTCACTGTTAAATTTACAAAAGGGGAACTCAAAACTTTTCCGTATGCCATTCTGTCGTCAGAATATGCACAAAGCTTTAAATAAGCGGCAATGTCGCTAACTGGCCCGTCAGAAAAAAATCCTTTTAAGGTTTCTGTGTTGTACGGAATTCCATGACGCAAAAATGCGCGTTCAAAAACAGCTTGTTTTGAATATGACCTGAGCAAAATCGCCATATCCGAAAAATCATACCCTTCGCCGTGCTTTTCAGCAATTTTTTGAGCAACCCATTCGGCTTCGGCAAAAGTTCCGGTAAAAAATCCATTTGGAGCTTCGGTATTTTTTTCGTAAAAAGCAAGATTTACTCTTCTTTTTGAATTTTCATTTTTTTCTTCGATTTCGAGTTTTTTTTCGTCTGGCAAAACAGAATGATAAATTGCCTCGTAAGGCGGAATTTCGTAATTATTTTTTTGCTGACGTTCGTTAAAAAAAACAGACGGCGGAGTTACCGCAAATTCAACATTTTTTGCATTTTGACCAGAATACAAATCGCCTCCAAAAATCGTATTAAATGCAGAAATCAATTTTGGATTTGAACGATGGTTTGTGTACATTTGCAAAGTTCCATCAGAAAAATCTTTTGCAAGATTATTAAAAACTTCAACATCTGCGCCACGAAAGCGATAAATACTCTGTTTTTCGTCGCCAACAAAAAACAATTTTTCTTTTTCAAGCTCTTCAACCGACGGAACGCCTTTTTCCATTCTTTCTTTTTTTTCTGCCAAAAGAAAAAGCATATTGCGCTGATCCAGGTTATTGTCCTGAAATTCATCAATCATAATTGCTTTATATTTTTCTTTTTCCATGGCACGAATTTCCGGATAATCGCAAAGAATCTGCAATGCCATATTAGAAACGTCGGCAAAAGTCAGACAGTTTGATGAGCGTTTTACATTCATTACAATTTCTTGAAATTCTTCCAGAAGAGGCAAAATTTTTTCCAAATATGGAATTCCGTAAATATAATTTGCAAGCGAAAGCAAATCGCTTTTTGCAGAGCGAAATAAATCAATATTTTCCTTAAGCAAATCAACTTCTGCCGATTTTACCCTCGGTTTTGAATAATTTATTCCGTTTATTTTTTCTGCATATTCTTTTATTAACGAAAAATTTTGAGTTTCGATGTTTTCGTCCGTAATTTCTACAATTTCTGGAGAAACATTTTTATTTTTTTCTTTTATATACGATTCAAACGACTTGCTTTCCCGGTTTCCCGAAAATTCATCTTCAAAACTTTCAATTTCGTTCAAAATTTCTGAAATTTTATGAACTGTTTTATTCCATTCCTGAACAATTTTTGCAAACTGCTTTTTAAAATCCTCACGAAAATCTATGGGATTTGCAATTTTTGAATGGACAAGAATCGGTTCAACAAAGAGTTTGTCTGCAACCGCCTCGTAATCTTGAACTTTTATAAACTCTTTTAAAGTTTCATTGTCGCGATGTTCGAGCAAAAAGGGCAGGGCTTTTGCCTTTACCTGAGTTTTTATGCTTTCATCATCTTGAACAAAATCTGGACTTATTCCGTAAAAACGGCAGCCAAGTTTTGCGACGCTATTACAATAACTGTCCAAAGTTTTTATATTCGCCTTATAAAAATTCGCAGCCTGTTCGGGCGCTTCATTTTTTAAGACGTTGTAAATTCTCGATGACATTTCGACCGTAGCTTTTTTTGTAAAAGTCAAAGTCAAAATCTGCTCAACGTTGTATTTGTATTTTTTTATCAAATTCAAATATCGGAGCGAAAGAACTGTCGTTTTTCCAGAACCTGCTCCAGCTGCAACTACAGTATTTTTTATTGAATCAATTGCTTTTTGCTGTTCTGGCAACATTTTTTTTATATCAGCCATTTTTTCCTCCGTTATTCGTGTTTTCCGACGTTAAAAGTTTTTCGGCAGATTGAATTGTATTCGCAGGCAGAACATTTTTCGTAATTCTGAACTTTTTCATTCAATCTAAAATCGCCAATTCTGATTCGCTGAACATAATTTTTTACAAATTCAATAACTTTTTCTGTAGTTTTTTTGAATTTTTCGCAATCTGGAATTTCCTTTTTTGAATTTGCCCGTCTTTGCATTTCGTAACCAAAAACCGGCCAAACCTTTGCTTCGTTTATGCTAAAAAACGCCGCATTTTGAATGCAAATATTTTTCTGCTTTTCCATAAGCCAAGTATAAGCCGGCATTTGAAAATCTGGTAACTTCTGTTCTTCAAGCGGCAAATTTTCGTTTATTTCGGCAGATTGAAGATTTTCGCCTTCTTCAGAAGTTTCAAATTCCTCTTCCGCAAAATACAAATTTTTTGGAACCGCTGAATCAGAATTTTTAAAATCGACCAAATAATACTGTCCATTTTCGCAATCTTTTAAAAGACAGTCGATTCTGCCGTTAAAAGTAAAATTAAATTCTTCGTCTTGAATCCGAAGCTCGCCTTCGCAATCGTCGACTTCGCAATTATTAAAAATTTTTGTAAATTCTTTTATGAAATTTAAAATTGTTCTTTTTATTGCAGGTCGCGTAGTTTTTAAAAGTTCCTTTTTTAAGAAGCAATTTTTTTCGTTTCCTTCTCCGTCAAAATTTATTGCTTCCGTAATTGCGTTTTCAAGAATTTGTTCGTATTTTTCTTCAAGTTTATCTTTTTCAATTTCCAGATGAAAACCATTGCTTTTGAGCGTTTTTAAGTAAATTTCAAGAATTTTATGATACAAATTTCCAGCAGCATATCTGTCGAGCAAAACCGCAGCCTTGTCCTGTTCTTTTAAATTCATTTCACGGCAGGCAAAAAGCCATTTTCTCGGACAATCGTAAAATTTTGAAAGCAAACTTTTTGAAACATAAATTGAATTCTGGCTTGCGTTTTCGGCTGATTTTGAATTTAATTCTTTCACGGCATCGGCTGCTTTTTCCTGCAAAACTGGTACGATTTTTTGAAAATTCATCCAGTTTTTAAAACTTTTTGACTGAATTTCTGTGATTTTTGAAGGAAATTCACAATCTTCGCTTCCAATAAACCATTCTTTTTCTAAATTATATGGATTTTCCGAAAAAAGAACTTTTTCATTTTTTTCTTTTCTCAAATCGTTCATTTTTAAATAACTCACCGGCTGAGCATAAGCGTCGAGAGTTCTTTCTGCACACGTAAAATATGCTGATTCTTTTAAACTGTTAAGCTGATAAAGTCGCACAAATTTGTCAGAAACGTTCGATTCGTCGCGATTTAAAAGCTTTTTACGCTTATTTTCGTTCAAAAAAGAAAAATCCTTATAAGAAACATTTAGCGAAGCCTGGCTCGAATCAATAATCAAATGACAGTCAAACGGAGCACAGGCCGCCGTCTTATACTCATAAATTTGAACGCCAAATTCAGAAGCCTGTTCAAGATACTTTTTATTTTCAAGTTGTTCCGCAAAAAAATTAAACGGAGATGGAACTGCGCAGTCATATTGATTTTCAAGATCAATCAAAGCTCCAAGTTCAGAAACGCATCTTCCAAGAATTTTATTTGCGCTGTCGCTGCAATTTTCCATATCAAAAAATTTATTTCTAAACTCAAAATAAGCGGTTCGAATCGAATTGAAGTTTTTTGCCTGATTGAATTTTTTTAGATAAGCTTTAAGTGAATTATAAAAATTCTCAACTTCAAAATCTTTATATTTTACATCGCAAAAAGATTTTTCCCAAACATCTATTTTTTCGCCACCGTAAACATAACTGCAAATACAGTGATTTTCCTGGCCAAAAGCAATCAATTTTTGAGCAGTCTCCGGATTTTTCCACGGAAGAGAGTCGTTTAAGAGCAGTTTTTTTATTGAATCGTAACTGTTTTTTGAATTTATACATTCTTTTATTTGATTGAATAAATTTCCGGCAGGAGTTCCGCTCAAAGGCCGCGAAAATCTTAATACATGCGGAATTTCCATAAGTTCAAGCTCGCGGTCAATATACGAACCATAAAGTTCCATATCTGGAACGCTAATTGCCATTGATTGCCAATCAATTTTTTTTTGATGATGAAGTTCAAAAATTTTATTTGCAATGTTTTTGAGCTCTACGCGCGAATTGTTAAAAAATTTTACTTCGCTTTTATGAAAATTGTTTTCTTCAGAAAAATCAGGAACATTTACAAGAGTAATAAATTCTTTTGTTGATTCGAGAATAAATTTGTATTCTTCCCAGTCCGAATTGATTTCTGGAAAAAATATAAAATAATGCTTTCCATTGCTTTTAAAAGGCGGTTTTTCCCAGGCTGGATCAAAAAATCCATATTTATTTAAGGATTCTGTGTATTTTTCGTAAAGAATGAGCAAATCTTCGTCTTCGGAATCTTTTTGTAATGAATTTTTTTCAAAATACTCTTTCCACATTCCAAGTTTTGGCAAAATCGAAGCAATCCAGGCGCTAAAACTTTCCGCAGTTTTTGAATACTTTTCTGAAATTAAACTCTTAAAAAAAGGTTTTTCGGCATTTTTTTCAATCAACCTCGAAACAAAAATTTGTCGCATTGTCGAAGGAACAGAAATTTTATTTTGATTTTCGCCTCTTACGGCTTCGCCTTTAAATTTGTCCCATGCCAAAAATCTTTCGAGAGCAACTGCCTGACAATCCGTAACAAAAATTGAACGGTCTGCCCAAAGAGATGCCGCAATTTCCGTAGGAAAAACAAAAACTGTATCTTGATTTTTAATATTTTCTTTTAAGATTTTTTCAACTATGTTTTCTGAAATTTCTGCCATTTTTATTATGCCAACCTTTTGTTCAAAAGAATTTAAATTATACTACGATTTTTGTAATCGCGAAACAGAAAAACTTACGCCGGATGCGCAAGGCGCAAGTTTTTGGCGGCGGTTGAAGTTTTTGTACGAGCTAAAAACACGTTGATAAAGGTTGAGCCGTCAAAAATGGAGCAAAACGGAACCTGAAGCAGCCGGGTTTTAAGAAAATGTTTCGCAATAAAAAAAATTATTTTTTTGGAGAATATGCCGTCCAAAATTTTCATAATTTTTTTTTAGAAAAAATTCATTTTTGTTTGTCTCGTGTACAATTTTCTAAAATCGTACTAAAATATTAGTGATTGTGATTCTAAAATTTGGAATCGTAAAATTATTTTTTGGAGTTAGATATGAAAAAATTCATGGACAAAAACTTCTTGCTGGACACAAAAACAGCACAAAAACTTTTTGAAGCCTGCAAAGACGAACCACTTTGGGACTATCACTGTCATCTTATTCCAGCTCAGATCGCTGAAAACAAAAAATTTAAGAACCTTACAGAAATTTGGCTCGGAGGCGACCACTACAAATGGCGCCAGATGAGAACTTACGGAATCACAGAAGACTACATCACTGGCGACAAGCCGGACTACGAGAAATTCCTTAAATGGGCAGAGACAATCGAGCATCTTATCGGAAATCCTCTTTATCACTGGACACATCTCGAACTCCAGCGTTATTTTGGAATTTACGAGCCTCTCACAGTCGAGTCCGCTCCGCGCATTTGGGAAAAAGCAAACGCGATGCTTCAGACAGATGAGCTTTCTGTAAAAGGAATCTTCAAGAAATTTCACGTTTACGCTGTAGGAACAACAGACGACCCGATTGATTCTCTTGAATATCACAAGGCAATAGCCGCAGGAACAGCACCAATCGGAAAAATCGAGACTCACGTTCGCCCGTCTTACCGTCCGGACAAAGCACTCAACATCAATCTTCCGACATACAAAGACTACATCGCAAAGCTTTCTGAAGTTTCAGGAATCAACATCAAGACTTCTGACGATGTGATTGAAGCCCTCATTAAACGCCTTGACTACTTCATTGAGAACGGCTGCCGCGCTTCTGACCACGCTCTTGAGTATCCGCCATGCAAAGTTGACACAGATGCTAACATCGACGCAGTAGTTGCGCGCGCTCTCAACGGCGAAGTTATTTCAGAGGCTGAATCTGAGGCTTACAAGACAAAGGTTCTCGTTGCTCTCGGACGCGCTTACGAGCAGAGAGGAATCGTTCAGCAGTGGCATATGAACGCAATCCGCGACAACAACAAGGCAATGTTCAAAAAGCTCGGTCCTGACACAGGATTTGACGGCTCTCACGACAAGCCAATCGCAGAAAATCTCGCAGGACTTCTTTCTTTGATTGAAGCTGCGGGCGGCACACCAAAGACAATTCTCTACACGCTCAACCCTAAAGACTACTATTCTATCGGAACAATCATGGGCTGCTTCCAGGGAAGCGGAGTCAAGGGAAAAATCCAGCTCGGCTCAGGATGGTGGTTCTGCGACCACAAAGACGGAATGGAACAGCAGATTAAGGTTCTCGGAAACCTCGGCATGATTCCAGCTTTCGTCGGAATGTTGACAGACTCACGCTCATTCCTCTCTTATTCACGCCACGAGTATTTCAGAAGAATTCTCTGCAATATCATTGGAACTTGGGTTGAAAACGGCGAATATCCAAACGATATGGAAATGCTCACAAAAATTGTGAAAGACATTTCGTTCGGAAACGCTCTCAACTACTTTGGAAAATAAAATTTCTAAAGCCCTTAGTAAAATGAGCTAACGTTTGTTAGTAAATAACTGCTAAAACAAAAGCCTTTGCACAAAGTTCTTAGAACCAGCGCAAAGGCTTTTTTAATCTATTTTTGCTTTTCAAACTTCTTTTTTTCAAGTTCAAACCTTTCTTTAAGTTTTTCAACAGCTTCTTTTAATTCCAGAGATTCAGATTTTGTAGACATCCAGAAGTGTATTTTTTCTTTATTTTCTTCGCTCGCTTTTCTAATCTGTTGCTGTAAATTTTCCAGCCGGACTATAAATTTACTTTCCTTTGCAAATTTTCTAATTTTTGTCATAAGATTTAGCGAATAAACAACATCAACCGTAAAAACGCCGTAAAAAAATCCAATCACCATGCAAAAAGTCAAATGATTTGTAAACCAGGCAAGCCACGACAAAATTCTCGGATGAATAAAAAAATAGTAAGCTGCGCTTAAAATCCACCAAAAAACAGTATAAAGAGGGCATATTATTCCCTGAATATTTCCCCAGCAATTTGAATAATCCCAAAGTTTAATCTTCATTCCTTTTATAAAAATCAAGCCGGCAATATATTCAAAAAGCGTAATGCAAAACGCCATAAGAACAAAAAGCAGAATTTTTCTCGCAAATGCGTTTTCCACAAAACTTACATCAATAAAACTCAACAAAAACAAAATTGTAAGCGAAAAACCATAAAGCGGCAAATAAGGGCCAATCAAAAATCCCGGATTAATCCATTTTTTTTCAGGATTATTGCTGCTAAAAAAACGTCGCCAGATAACTTCAATTCCCCAGCCAATAAGACTTCCAGCAAAAAATAAAAACTCAACAATTAAAAATACACTCATTTTTCTAAAATACTCAAGTTTTGTTTTATAGTCAATTTTTTTATTTTTTTGGACGGCATTTCCCTAAAAAATAAAAACCAGCCGTCAGTGCCTTTTTTTTCTCAAAAACCGGCTGCTTCAGGTTCCGCCTTTGCTGCATTTTTGGCGGCTTATCGCCGCCAAAAACTTACGCCTTGCGCATCCGGCGTAAACTTTATTTTTCCACAAAATTTCAATTAAAAACTACAAATTTTGCAAAAAAAAGTCCGTTCAATTCAAACGAATCAAACAGACTTTCTACTATCTATCGTTAGTTTAACTAACGTTTGTTAATTATCTTGCTCTTACAACTTCAATATCAAATGCAATATAAGCACCGCCAGGAATTACTCCAGGATAACCTTGATCGCCATAAGCAAAATCTGAAGGAATTACAACAGTTCTTTTTTCGCCAAGTGACATATCTTGAACCATAATATCAAATCCTGGAATCATCTGTCCGCTTGCTGTAACAAATTCCAAAGGACCGCGTCCAGCTGACTGATCGAATACACGTCCGTCAACCAAATATCCTTTGTATTCGCAGGCAACGTTTTTACGTCCGCCAATTTTTACACCGTTTCCGGCTTTTGTTATTTTCCAATAAATTCCGTTTGCATCAACTGCAAAACCTGGGAAATTCTTTTCAACTTCTGCAATTTTTTTTGCATTTGCAACTTTTTTTGCTTCTGCTGCCTTTGCTTTTACTTCGCCTTCAAGCTTGTCAAAATCTGCCTGAGTAGCAGTAAAATTCTTTGCTTTTTCTCCCTGACGAACGATAGTTACTTTTTCAATTTTATCATCCTGTTTTATAGCATTTACAACTTTCTGACTGTCAGCGTTTACAACTTGTCCAAAAATTGTATGTTTTCCGTTTAGCCAAGTCGTAGGAACATGCGTAATAAAAAATTGAGAACCGTTTGTTCCTGGGCCGGCGTTAGCCATTGCAAGATAACCAGGCTTGTCAAAAGTCAAATCGTCAAAACATTCATCTGCAAAACGATAACCTGGACCGCCTCTTCCTGTTCCTTCTGGATCTCCGCCCTGAATCATAAAATCTGCAATTACACGGTGAAATTTCAATCCATCGTAAAAATGTTTTCCTTTGCAAACATCCAGAGTTCCTTCAGAAAGACCAACAAAGTTTGTTACTGTCAAAGGTGTTTTTTCATAAAAAAGCTCAAGAACAATTGAACCTTTTGAAGTTTCCATTATTGCAAAAACACCGTCTTTACCTTCAATAGCTTTTAATTCTTTATCCATTGTTTTACATCCTCCAAAACTGATTGTTAAAAAGCAAAATATTGCCGCAAAAAATCTAGTTTTCATAAATTTTTCTCCCAATTAAAATTGCAATGTAAACCAGTTGTAAATTGCATCGATTCTATTTGCAAGTGATTTTTGAATTCTCTCTCCCAAAAGAGGAACTTTTTTGTGCCTAGCAAAAAGAACCATATAAACAATGAACGAATCTCCATTGTCAATTACAACCATATTTATTTTTACATTTTCAGGATTAAGAGCTTTTACAAAAGCATAAGTCCAGCTTTCTGCATTTGTCAAAAAAAATCCAATTTCACGTTCGGTTTGCACATATTCAAGAGAATAAACACTTTTTCCAAATGAATTGTCTTCCAAAAACGCAAAAATTTTCAAGCCGTCAGCAGAACCTTCAAGCACATCTGGCAAAGGCTCATTTTTTTCTTTTACAGACTTGCAAACATAAGCCTGATGATAAAGAGTCTCCCAACGCTGATCTCCATTTGAAAAATATTGCATTCCTTTCATTTTGGAAATCGAACGCACAATTTTAGAAACCCTATCCATCGAAATTTCTGCATTTTCAGGATTTGAACTTTTTTCTTTTAATTCTTCCTTGCTTATTAAAAACAAGTTTTCAGAAACTAAATTTGGATTTTCAGAAAGATTCCATGCATTTGCAGCACGTTTACAAAATTCTGTATCCGGAGTAAGAGAAAGTTCAAAACCATCTTTAGACTGAATTAAATGTTTTATAGAGCCTTTTTCTTTTAATTCTTCATAAATTTCATCTTTTAAAACAGTATTCTGTTCCTGACAAAAAATTTGTCCAAAAAAAAGAAAAAATAAACCTATAAACAAAAAATTCCGTCTATTCATCAAATTCATTAAAAAGTTTGTCCTTTAAAAATTACACGAACCTGTTTGTAAAGTCCTTCGCCTTCGCTGATTGTTTCAACTTCTGGAACATCGTTGAGAGTAGTGTGAATCAAACGGCGTTCAAAAGGATTCATTGGTTCAAGCAAAACCGATTTGTGTGTTGAGCGAACTTTGTCTGCCGTGTTGTAAGCAAGATGAACAAGATTTTCTTCACGGCGAACGCGATAATTTTCTGTATCGAGAATTACACGTACATCTTCACGTCCAAGATGTCCTGCATAAACGTTTGCAAGCAACTGAAGAGCATCAAGATTTTTACCACGGCGGCCAATCAAAATCGAAGAAGCTTCAGAAGTAAGTTTAATCCCAATTTTTTTGTCTTCGCGGAAAGAAATTTGAACTGCGGCTTCATATCCCATTTTAGAAATTATTTCGTTTACAAAATCAATAAGTTTCTGTTCAAAATCATCCTGCGCAAGCGGATTTGTAACAGTTCTTTTTGCAACATTTTCAGGGTCGTAAGAACGTCCGCTGTCAGAATTTACATTCGTTTCTTTTACAGGCGTAATGCGAATTTTTACGTAGCCTGCTTTAAAAAGCGATTTTTTCTGTGTTTCAACAATTTCTACATCAAATTCATCACGTTCAAGACCAAGTTCGGCGGCAGCTTTTTCAATAGCTTCTTTTTCATTTTTTCCTTCAAATTCGTAATTCATTTATTTCTCCATAAAAAGTTCAAAGTGCTTACTGGATGTGAAAAATTCTTCGAATTAATTCCACATCCAATAAAAAAACATCTCCAAAAAAAATCAGAGACGTTTTTTAAATTATTTTTTTATTTTTGCGTTGATAAACAACTGCTGTCCAAGCTGAATCAAGTTGCTGACTGTCCAGTAAAGCAAAAGTCCAGACGGAGCATTGTAGAACAGGAAGAAGAACAAAATCGGCATACCGTACATCATCATCTTCATCTGCATAGCACTCTGACCGGCAGTAGTTCCACCGTTTTGTGTAATTTTTCCAAACAAAAGCTGACTGATTACATAAATTACCGGCAAAATTCTGATTTGATTTCCAAGGAAAGGCAAATTGAATTTCAATGTTGCCACATGGTCACCAGCACTCAAATCGCTAATCCATCCAGGAATAAAACTTGCTCCACGGAATTCAAAATAATTGTTGAACAAGTTGTACATTGCAAACAAAATTACGAACTGGAAAAGCATTGGCAAACATCCAGAAAGAGGATTATAACCAATTTCTTTATAAAGTTTCATTGTCTGCTCGTTGAGTTTTTGAGGATTATCTCTGTACTTTTCCTGCAAAGCCTGCATTTTTGGCTGCAAAGCCTGCATTTTTACAGTACTTTTTGCAGTTTTAGCTGTAATAGGGAACATTGCAAACTTCAAAATTGCTGTAACAATTATGATCGAAACACCCCAGTTATGAACAAGCTTATTTATCATTTCCAGTAAGAATTTTAGGACAATTTCAAGCCAGCTTAAAAATCCACTTGTCTGAATGCTGTTGTCAAAACGAACTCCATCAAGTTTCCAAACGTTGTTTTCCGGTACATTATAAATTCTCAAATCTTTTTCGTTGCGAGGTCCAACATAAACATAATATGTATCGTTAGAACCATTTGCATCTACAGCTTTACGAGAAACAATTGCCTGAGCATTTGTTTTATCTTTTAAATCAGTTTTTGAAGAATAGGTAACTTTACTGTTCATTGAAGAACTATCAGAAGGGCAGAGCAAAACTTCAAAATATTTTCCTGCCATCGAAATCCAGTTCCATTCTTTTTCGTAAGATTTTGTCTGGTTTGTACCAAGAATAATTCTTTTTTTATTTTTGCCGTTGTATGAAATAAACTGACGATTTTCGTAGCGATTAACTTTTGGATTGTAAAACGGTCCCATCTGAGGAGAAGTTCTCAAAGAATAACTTGAACCATTTAAATCCAAGCCCTGAAAATTTTCTCCAGGGGCAACTGTAACATCAAGCTTAAAAACATAATCGTTTGGATTAAAGGTGTATGTTTTTACAAGTGTAAATTCACCTTTAGAGCCGTCCGGATTATTTACAACATAATTTTTGAAAAATCCGATTTTATTTTCATCAATTTTTTTAGAAACAAAAATATCGTTTATGATTGAATTTTCAGCGCCGCCGACAGAAACCGCAAATGCACGGTTAGAATCGGTAATATTATCTGCCATCTGAATAAAACCATTTGTATCTGAATCGATATGGTCTTTTAATTCATAACCGACAATGTCACCGCCACGATTTGTAAAAGTAACTTTTACTTTATTTGTTTCGACTATGAAATTTTCTTCTGCAAGAGAATCCGAATTCTGTGAATTTACAATGCCAATTTTTTCAGGAATATTTTTTTCAATATTTTCTGAATTTTCAGCGGCAACTTCAATAGCAGTAGTTTCATTTTTCTGAGTTACAGGCTGTGGCTTTGGCATAAAATAAGTCTGCAAAAAGAAAAATCCAATCAAAACAACAGACGAAAGGCCAATTGCCCACGCAGTATTTTTTTCCATTGTTTTTCTCCGGAAATTTTATTTTCTATTTTTTTTAGTTATGGAACTGGATCGTAACCGCCCCTAAATAAAGGATTGCATTTAAAAATCCTTTTTACAGTAAGACAACAACCCTTAAAAGCACCATGTTTTTTTAACGCCAAAAGTGCATATTCTGAGCAACTTGGATAAAATCTACAGCATTTCGGAAATAGTGGCGAAATACAAAGCCTGTAAACTTTTATAAAAAAAGACAAAAATTTTACAACGAAATTTCGCATTCTTTTAAAAGCCCAGCTTTTTTACATAATGTTTGAAATTGATCACACCGCGAGTGGAACGAATCTTTTTCGGCAGGAGGATACACTAAAAAAAGCATATCATAGCCAGTGTTCAGGTATGATTTTAGATTTCTAAAGATTTCTCGGCTAAACCGCTTTGCACGGTTACGTTCAACAGCATTACCAAAACCACGGGGAAGAGGAAATCCAATTCTATTGAATTTCAAGTTGTTGGGAAGGTAAAACAATTTCGCCCCAACAACGCTTACTCTTTTCCCGTTTTTAAACAGATTCTTGAATTCTGAAGCACGTTTTATTCTTTCATCGAAAGTAAAACGCCTAGACTCTGACAAGACTGTTTTCATTTTTAAAAGAATTAGTATTTATTCTTTTCGTCAGCTACAGAAAGCTTTGAACGACCCTTTGCACGACGACGGGCAAGAACTGCACGTCCACCGCGAGTTGCCATGCGAGCACGGAATCCGAATTTTCTATTTCTTTTAACTTTACTTGGTTGATATGTTCTTAACATGGGAACATTCTCCTTATTTTACGGACACTGTTAGACAGAATCCAAATTTTAAACAAAAAAGTATAGTGCGATAGAATATAACAAATTTAATTGCTATTAGTCAACATATCGTTTTTTATATCGTCGAACATTTTTTGAATTTCCGACGGTAACTCTTTTTTCTGACCAGAATTTTTATAAACAAAGCCTTTTTTTTCAAGTTCTTTTTGTTCTCTGTTTATTCTAAATTCTTCGGCATTCCGCTGTTTTTCTTCATCAATTTTCCGATGAATTTTTGAAATTTCTGCATTTGTACCAGCTAGACGAAAGGCGAGGGTTTCAATTTTAATCTCTGGAATTTTCATCTTGAAACCTTTTAAGATATATTTTTTATAATTTCCAAGCATTTGAATCCAACCGGGATGATCCGCTTCCACAAGCAAAATTCCGTTTTTTAAATCGATTACATGCGAATGGCTCGCCATATTTTTTCCAATATTTTCTCCGTTTATGCTATTCGATCTTATTGATTCAACAATCTGCGTCCACAAATTTGAAATTTTATTTCCCTGTCGAACTTGTTCCGGATCAATATTCTTCATAATTCTTAAAACCATATCGGAAGCTTTTATAAAATTACTGTCGTTCATTCCAAATTCCTCCGTTGATTTCAAAAATCTTTGTTCCTTCCTTCATATATCTTTCGTAAGGTTCGCCAGGCAAAAATGTACAGAAAAGTTGATCATATTCCGGCAAAAGCTGAGTCACAAGCTGTCTTTTATCAGGATCCAGTTCTAAAAGAACATCGTCCATAAGCAAAATCGGTTTTTTTCCAGTTACATTTGCATAAAAAATTGCCTGTCCGATTCTAAGAAGAATTGCCAAAAGTCGTCTTTGTCCTGTAGAAGCCGTCGAAGTAAAATCAGTTCCATTTCTAAAAAACTTAATCTTGTCGCGATGAGGTCCGCTCATTGTCGTCATAACAGCTTTGTCAATTTCTATTTTTGACTGCAAAATTTCAAATGCCTTTTGCGCCGAAGGAATAATATTCAAACTGTCATCAGATTTCCAACTTGGTTCATATTTTATGGCAACCCCGTCAATTCCTGTAATTTTTTCATAAAGCTTTCCAAAAAACTGGTTAAACTGAAAAATTGTATCCCTTCGTTTTTTTTCAATTTCAATTCCATTTTGGACAAGCTGAGAGTCAAAAATTTCCAGCATTTCGTAATTTTTTTCTTTTAACGAAAAATTGCGGCTTTTTAGAATTTTTTTATAATTTCGGCTTGTGTCAATGTAGAGAACGTCGTACATCGAAAGACACTGATCAACAAAAAAACGGCGGCGTTCAGGCTCTCCAACGGCAAATTCTAAATCATCGTGGCAAAACAAGACACAAGGCATTGTATTTATCAGTTCTTTACGGTCTTTTATCCATTTTCCGTTTTTGTCGATTTTCTTTTTTCCATTTTCAAAAAAAATCGAAATATTTTCTGTTGAACCATTTTCAAGCCGATACATAGTTTTTATCGAAAAATCTGAAAAACCTTTTGTTGCAACTTCTGCATCGGCCCGAGTTCTAAAAGAATTTCCGTAAGCTGAGTAATAGATTGATTCGAGTAAATTACTTTTTCCCTGTCCATTTTCCCCGACAAAATAAATCTCCTTTGAGAGAAGATTTATCGTTGAGTTCTGAAGATTTCTGTAATTTACAAAAGAAACTGAAAGTACAGGCATCTGCCTTTTTAAGCCATCTGCATCGGCATAATAATGTGGAAATAATCTTCCGCAGGTTCTGGAAGCATTGTTACAGCTTTCATTTCGCCTGAGAATTCAAATTTTATTCTTTCAACATCCATTACACGTAAAGGCTCTTCGATATATTTGTAATTCATTGCAATTGTAATTTCATCGCCTGCAAATTCACACGGAATTTCAACTTCTGCATCTCCAGAATCAGATTCTTGTGAAGTAAGTCTTAAAACTCCAGGGCAAATGTTAAAGAAAACCCTTCCTGCTTTTTTATCAACCATGACAGCAGTTTTTTTAAGAGCTCCAATTAAATCGCTTTTCTGAACCTTAAAATTATAAGACTGAGATTCCGGAATTAGTTTGGAAACTGTCCATCAATAAGAGTTGAAGAAAGTTCGTAATTCTGAAAACGGAAAAAAATCATTTTATCGACAATAGCAATTGAAATGTTTCCTTCGTCAGAAAGATGTCTTGCGACAATATTTAAAACTTTTGGATGGACAATTGCCGCCGGAAAATCTGCAATTCCCTCTGGAAATTCTTTTGAAGCATAAGCAAGACGGCGACCGTCAGTTGCTACAAGAACAAGTTTATTATCTCTTTTTTCAAAATAAACTCCATTCATAAAATAGCGGGTTTCATCTGCGCTAACTGCAAAAGAAGTCTGGCTGATCATTTTTTTTATTTCTTTCGATGGAACTTCAAAGAAAGGAACTTTTTCTGCAATTGGAAATTCTGGGAATTTATCCTGAGATGTGCATTTTAACTGGAATTTATTTTTTTTAGTTGAATGGCGAATCAAGGCAACTGTCTGATTATCCTTTTGCTGCAATTCAAAATCAATTTCGCCTTCATCAAGAACTGAAAGAATTCCCAAAAATTTATCACAGAATACAGTTGTAGAACCTTCTTCTTCAATTTCAACAGGAATCTTTGTTTCAAAATTTACTTTTATGTCTGTTGCTTTTATTGTAAGAGTGTTGTTCTGTGCAATAAAAAGGACATTAGAAAGAATTGATATTGCGCTTTTTGTGGAAATGATTTCCTGGGCAATTGAAATCTCATTTATCATTGAATTTCTGTCAAAAGTAAACTTCATTTTTGGACTCCTTAAAAAGTTTTATTTTCAAAATTTTTTTTATATACACAAACTAATAAATTCTAAATTTTAATAAATTTAGTAATAGTAATAATAAGAGTTGTGAATTTGTTGATAACTAATTTAACTCTTTGTTGTTTAAAGAATTAAAAAGTTGATAACTCTGTAGATTGAATTCACATTAAATTCACAAATTCACAGATCTAAATGTTTTCCACACTTTTTACACAACATATTACCATAAGATTAACAATTTGTGTTTTTTATTTTCTAAAATCTTTTGTTGCGCGAATCAGCAGGTTTACTGTTGAATTCATTGAAGAATCAGTTTTTAAAAGACTTTCAACTTTGTCGCGCGCATGCATAATTGTTGTGTGATCTCTTCCTCCAAATTCATTTCCGATTTCTGTAGTTGAATATTCTGTTAAAGAGCAGCAAATATAAATTGAAATTTGTCTTGGAATTACGAATTTTCTGTCTTTCTTTTTGCTTTTTAGGTCAGAAACTGAAACATTGTAATGCTCAGCAACTACTTTTTGAATATTTTCAATTGTGATTGTTCCAGAATAAGGGTCATTTATTGTATCTCTAAGCTGATTTTGAGCAATTTCGACAGTGAGAGGCTTTCCTACAAGTTCCGCAAAGCCAATTGATTTTGTGATGCAGGATTCAATATCGCGGACGTTTGTCTGACAGTTTTTTGCAATATATTCAATTACATCTTGAGGAATAGATTTATGAAGAAGTTCCAGTTTTTTTTGAATGATTGCAAGCCTGTTTTCGTAATTTGGCGGCTGAAGGTCAACATTTAAACCGCGGCTAAAGCGAGAACTGATTCTTTCTGTAAAACCTTTTAATTCTTTGATTGGACGGTCGCTTGTAAAAACAATCTGTCCGTTTTTATCGTAAATTGAATTGAAAGTATGAAAAAGTTCTTCCTGAGTTCCTTCTTTTCCTTCAAGAAACTGAATATCATCAAGAAGAAGAACGTCAAGACTGCGATATTTTTTCTTAAAATTGTCTATTGTTTGATTTTTAAGCGAGGCTGTAAATTCATTCGTAAAATTTTCAGCGCTTGTATAGGCGATTTTTGTTTTTTCGTTGTTTGAATAAATAAAATTTCCCAAAGCCTGCATAAGATGAGTTTTTCCAAGACCAACTCCACCGTAAATCAATATTGGGTTGTAAGCTTTTCCTGGATTTTTTGCTGCCGAAATTGAAGCATTGTAAGCGTAAATACTGTTTTCGCCCGGAACAAAGGTTTCGAAAGTAAAATTTTCATTTAATTGAGGATGCTTTTTATGAGAATTTTCAGTTGGTTCGGATTTTTTTTCAACCTGATGAACAATTTCTGGTTCCGCCGTTTTTGTTTTAGGTTCTGGCAAAGGTTCTTTTTTTGGAATTGAAACGGTCTGTTTATTTTTTACAATGTGGGTGATTGAAATTTGCTGTCCAGTCAATTCGTTTATTTTATCTTCGAGTCTTTGAACGTATTTTTTTGAATTCATCTGAATCCACATAAATTCTGAAGAAACAGAAACAGTAATTTGAGAAAGAGTGTCTTCTACGTAATCCATATTAAACCAGAGAGTAAATTCGTCCGACTGATTGTTTTCGTTCATTTCTTCTCGTATTTGTTTAATTGCTTCTTCAAAAAAATCTTTGTAATTCTGGCTGGACATAGAACTGATTATAATTCACCTTTACTTTTTTCTTCAATACAAATATAATTTTTACTATTCAAAAATTCTATCCGTATCTTTTGTAATAAATCATAAAATCATATAATATAAAGGAATAGAAAAATGGCTTCTTCTTATGATGCTGGCAGTATTCAAGTATTAAAAGGTCTTGAAGCTGTCCGCAAGCGTCCTGGTATGTATATTGGATCTACAGGACCAAAGGGACTTCATCATCTTGTTTACGAAACTGTTGATAACTGTATTGACGAGGCAATGGCTGGTTATTGCGATAAAATCGTTGTTGCTCTCGAAAAAGACGACATTGTGCGTGTTGAAGATAATGGTCGTGGTATTCCTGTTGCAATGCACCCGACAGAACATGTTAGTGCTCTTGAACTGGTTTTGACTCGGCTTCATGCTGGTGGAAAATTTGACAAAAAATCTTATAAAGTTTCCGGCGGTTTGCACGGTGTTGGTGTTTCTTGTGTAAATGCTCTTTCAGATTGGCTTGAAGCAACTGTTAAACGTGATGGACATATTTACCGTCAAAAATATGAACGCGGAATTCCAGTTACAAAAGTTGAAACTATTGGCGATACAGACGAGCACGGAACTATAATTCGCTGGAAAGCCGACAAATCGATTTTTACGGTTACGACAACTTATGACTGGGATGTTTTGATTCAGCGTTTAAAAGAGCTTGCATTTTTGAACAGCGGAATCGTAATTATTTTTCGAGATGAACGTCTTGAAACTCCAAAAGAGCAAATTCTCAAATATGAAGGCGGAATTGTTCATTATGTTCAGGAATTAAATTCAAAGTCAAAAATAAAATATCCTGAGGAACCTATTTTTATTGTTGGCGAAAAAGAAGATGACAATCCGGAAAAAGGCTCTGTAATTACAGAGCTTGCTTTTCAGTACAACGAGGGTTATTCAGAAAACATCCACACTTATGTAAATGATATTCGCACTGGCGACGGTGGAACTCATCTTGACGGTTTCCGTTCAGGACTTCTTTCGGTTCTTTCAAAAGCTCTTGATGGAAATGAAAAACTGAAGAAAAAAATGCCTAAAAAAGACGGAAAAATCGATTCAAAAGAAGATCCGTATGAAAAATTGACGGGTGATGATGTTCGTGCCGGACTTGTTGCCGTTCTTTCGATAAAAGTTCCTGAACCAGAATTTGTTGGCCAGACTAAAGATAAACTTGGAAATCCTGAAGTCCGGGGAATTGTAGATTCTCTTGTAAAAGAAAAGCTTACAATTTTCTTTGAGCTGAATCCGGCAATTCTCGAAAAAGTTCTTGAAAAATCTATTGGAGAAGCAACTGCGAGAATTGCAGCTCGTAAGGCAAAAGACGCTTCACGCAAAAAGTCTGGACTTTCTGGATTTAAAAAGCCGGAAAAACTTTCTGACTGTTCAATAAAAGATAATCCTTCTATTTGCGAAGTTTATATTGTCGAAGGAGATTCGGCCGGCGGTTCTGCAAAAAAAGGAAGAGAATCTAAAACTCAGGCAATTCTTCCTCTTTGGGGAAAAATGCTTAACGTTGAAAAAGTTGATCCTGCAAAGGTTATGGAAAACGACAAACTTAAACCAATTATTGATACGCTCGGCGCTGGCTTTGGAAAAGATTTTAACATCGAAAAAATTCGTTATCACAAAATAATTATCATGGCCGATGCAGATGTCGACGGTTCTCATATTAGAACTTTGCTTTTGACTTTTTTTTACAGATATATGCCTGAAATTATTGAAAAAGGTTATGTTTATCTGGCAATGCCTCCTCTTTTTAAAGTTCAGCTTGGAAAAAAAGAGCCTGTTTACTGTTATTCAGATGCAGAAAGAGATGCTGCTTTGGAAGCTCTTGGAGAACAGAGAGAAAAGGCAGATGTCCAGCGTTATAAAGGTCTTGGTGAAATGGACGGAAACCAATTGTGGGAAACTACAATGAATCCTGCCACAAGAAAAATGCGTGTTGTAACTGTTCCTGACGCAGAAGCAGCAAATAGAATTTTTACAGTCTGCATGGGCGAAGAAGTAGAACCAAGGCGCGAATTTATTGAATCGAATTCAAGTTACGCAAATTTGGATATTTAACGATAGCATAACTAAAATAAAAGAAAAAAGGTCATTGAGCCTGTAAAAAATGACCAATAGACAAAAAGTGGTTTTGACAGGCTCGGCCACCTCAAAATGGAACTAAAAATGTTAGAAGAAGAAAAAACACCGGAAGGTGGAACGGTAATAAAAATTCCAATCGAAGACGAAGTTAAGCAGGCTTATATTGACTATTCGATGTCTGTAATTGTTCAGCGTGCTTTGCCAGATGTTCGCGACGGATTAAAGCCTGTTCACAGGCGAATTATGTACGCAATGGACAAACTTAATCTTTCGAGCGGCGGAAAAACAAAAAAATGTGCCACAATCGTTGGTGAAGTTTTGGGACATTATCATCCTCACGGTGATGCTTCCGTTTATGATGCATTGGTTCGTTTGGGGCAGGATTTTGCGCAACGTTATACGACTGTAACTCCGCAGGGAAATTTTGGTACGATTGCAGGTGATCCTCCAGCGGCTTACCGTTATACCGAAGCCAAAATGTCAAAAATCACCGAGGAAATGACTGCCGACATTAACAAAGAAACTGTAGATATGGTTTCTAACTTTGATGATACGACAGTTGAACCTTCAGTTCTTCCTGGAAAATTTCCATTTCTTCTTTGTAACGGAACAACTGGTATTGCCGTTGGCATGGCTTCAAATATGCCGACTCACAATTTACGCGAAGTTGCCTCTGCCATTGCGGCTTACATTGACAATCCGGAAATTACAATTGATGAATTGATGACTTATATAAAAGGTCCGGACTTTCCGACTGGCGGTGTAATTTACGGTCGTGAAGGAATCAAAAAAGCTTATAGAACTGGTCGCGGAAGAATTACAATTCGCTCAAAATTCAATATTGAAACAGACAAAAAAGGAAAAGAACGCATTGTATTTACAGAAGTTCCTTATGGAGTAAATACAACGAATATCATAAAAAGAATCAACGAACTTGCAGAAAACAAAATAATTGAAGGAATTGCCGATGCAAACGATGAAACTTCTGACCGTGTTGGAATGAGACTTGTAGTTGAGCTTAAAAAAAATGCAATTACAAAAATCGTCTTGAACCAGCTTTTTGCAAAAACGGACTTGCAGTCAAATTTTGGCGTAATCAATCTTGCTCTTGTTCCTCAGCAGAAAGATGGTTTGCGATATGACGAGCCTCAGTTGCAGCTTCCAAATGTTTATTTAAAACCGCAGATTCTTACTTTAAAGCAGTTGATTCAATATTTTGTAGAGCATCGCGACGAAGTAATTACGCGCAGAACGATTTATGATTTAAAAGTTGCAAAACATAAGATGAAGATTTTGCAGGCTTTAATTACAGCTATTAACAATATTGATGAAGTAATTGCAATTATCAAATCAAGCCGCGACACAGAAGAAGCAAAACTCCGCCTTGAAAAACGCTTTGATTTTGATGACGAGCAGGCACAGGCGATAGTTGATATGCCTCTTAAAAGGCTTACTCATCTTCTTATTGAAGATTTGCAGAACCAGATTAAAGAACTTCAGGCATTGATTGATCATTTGGAAGATTTGCTTGCTCATCACGAAAAAATCCGCCTGCTGATAAAAGACGAAACAAATGAACTGGCAGAAAAATATGGCGATGACAGAAAAACTGATATTGTTGCTGACGAAGTAGAGCAGATAAATACAGAAGATATGATTAAAGAAGAGGAAGTTGTCGTTATGATTTCCAAACTTGGTTATATCAAGAGAGTTCCTCTTACTCAGTACAAGGCTCAGAGTCGTGGTGGAAAAGGAAGTTTGAGCGCAACTTTGATTGAAGGTGATTACATCAATCAGATTTTTACGGCAACGACAAAATCATTTATAACTTTTTTTACAAACGCTGGAAAAGTGTATTGGATAAAAGTTCATGAAATTCCTGAAGCAAGCCGTTCAAGCCGCGGTTCAAGCGTAAAATCTTTGATTCAGCTTAGCCCTGATGAAGAAATTTCCACAATTGTAACTATGAAAGATTATACCGATCAGCAGTATATATTTATGTCGACAGCAAATGGAACTGTAAAAAAATGCAAAACTACTGAATTTGCAAATGCAAAAACTCGTGGCGTAATCGGAATTAAGCTTCATGATGGAGATCATCTTGTTTCTGCAATGTTGACTTCCGGAAATGACGATGCAATGCTTATTACAAGAAAAGGGCAGGCTCTTAGAGTTTCTGAAGAAAGTGTTCGTCCAATGGGAAGAGCAAGTTCTGGCGTTACAGGAATTCGTCTTGCTTCTGGAGATGAAGTTGCTGCTGCAATCAGTGTTGAACAAAATAAAGATGCGCTTGTTATAACCGAAAAAGGTTATGGAAAACGAGTTGGATTTGATGAGTTTGGAAAACACGGACGTGGAACTGGCGGACAGAAAATTTTCGGAAATATTGACGGCAAGGGCGAAATTATAGGCGCAATTGCGGTTTCAGAAAGTGATGAAGTAATCTGTATGTCTGGGCAGGGAAAAACTCTTAGAGTTTCGGCAGCAATGATTTCAAAGCAGGGCAGAGCATCTTCTGGAACCCGTATTATAAATATCGACGAACCAGATTATGTTGTAGGCTTTGATAAAGTTGCAAGCGAAGATGAAAAAGATAAAGAGTAATTTTTTATCTAATTCTTTGTATTATAAAGAATTAGATAAATTGTTTTTAATGTAATGACAAAACTTTTTTATTTAATTATAATTAAGTTGAGGGGACTTTATTTATTAAATGATCTTTTTATGACAGATTCGTAAAGATCAAATGACCATCAGGTAGACCAGAGATTTTTCTCTGGTCTTTTTTTGTCCACATCTATTTATAATGGTAGCTGAAGAATTTGGTGTCTTGCCTGTGGATAACTTGTTTAAAAATGCGGCAATCTCAAAAAAAAAGTGTTTTGAAAAATTTAATTCCTTATTATAAAAGAATTTAACTAAATTTTGTTGAATTTTATTTTTATGTCCGAATGTGGAATACTTGTGGATAACTTTTGTTTATGACTTTATCTATGTTTCATGAGAAACACTTTTGATTTTAGTTTTATGAAGAAGTTTTTTATTCAAAAAATTTCATCATTTTTCTAGTAGGGTAATTCAAGAATTTGTGACGTTTCATGAGAAACATTTTTTTTAACATAAAAATGGAATTTTAACTTTATTGAAATGCAGGCGAAAAGTTATAAAAACTTTTTTTAACAGAATGTTTCATGAGAAACAAATTGCTTTATTAGTTAAATAAATTTTGTGTTGTTGATGAAACTACTGAAAGTTGAGTTTTATAAAAAATGAAAATTTACTAAAAATCTGGCAAAAATGTTTCATGAGAAACAAGTTGTCAATAGTCTTAATTTCGAGTTTTATAATTTAATGTCATTGCCGAGATTGTCACTCCCTTGTTGTATCTGGCTTGAGGCGATAATCTATTGAAAATTTCCAGTAGATTTCTGGCTAAGTTTGCAGCGTAACCATCACACTGTCGCAGCACGTGAATGATACTTAAATTACTGTTCTTATCAAAACTCGATGCTTAGGTTAATACTCAATACTTGTTGAGGAACTTAATATTAAGTATTGATTTGTTTTAAAGTATTAAAATAGTGGTGCATTGAAATATGAAGATATGAGATAAAAAACACACAGAGGTTAGTGAAGTTGTTTCATGAGAAACATTTGATAATTTTGTTAAATGATAAGTGATAATTATGAGTAAAACTGTTTAATATAAGCGTAAAATTTTTCATTTATTCGAAAAGGTATTTTTAACTGATAAAAATGTTTCATGAGAAACACTTTTATAAAAAGAAAAATCCGTTTTAAACTATTAACCGTTAGTTTGTTTAAAGATGTTTTAAATGACGAATGTTCGTCATTTAAAAATAGATATTTCCTTTTTATATATGTGATAAAAAACTGGGTAAAAATAAAAAAATGTAGGAAATTGCGAGATTTTTATTCTAAATAGCCTCTGAACTTCGAATTTTATAGTTTAATGTCATATCTGGCTTGAGCCGATAATCTTTTGAAAATTTCCAACAGGTTTCTGACCGAGTTTACTGAGAAAAAAACGCACTGTCGTAGCACACGTGAATGACACTTAAATTATTATTCTTATCAAAACTTAATATTTGGACTAGATAATACTTTTTGTATTTTATAAAACTTATTAAAGTTCAATTTTTTGTCAAAGTGTTTTAATCGCTTTGTTTGATTGTTGTGGATTGAGTTGTTTATTGCAATAGATTTTTGTATTTTCAAATTCAAATGAAGACATAATATTGAAAAAAATCAAATCAGGTTATAAAATAATATAAATTTCAGAATTAACTTTTCTGCTTCTATTTGACAAAAAAATCCATAGTTAATTTAGGAGGACAATATGTCCAGAAAGAAACAGTCGATGGATGGAAACCAGGCTGCGGCTCACGTCGCTTATGCTTTTACTGAGGTAGCCGGTATTTATCCTATCACCCCGTCGTCTCCAATGGCCGACTGGGTTGACAACTGGTCTGCGAACGGCCAGAAGAACGTTTTCGGTGAAAAAGTAAAAGTAATCGAAATGGAATCTGAGGCAGGCGCGGCGGGAACTGTTCACGGTTCTCTCGCTTCGGGAGCTTTGACAACAACTTTCACAGCTTCCCAGGGTCTTCTTTTGATGATTCCGAATATGTACAAGATTGCGGCTGAGCAGCTTCCTTGTGTATTCCACGTTGCTGCGCGCTGTGTCGCAACTCAGTCTTTGAACATTTTCGGCGACCACTCAGACGTTTACGCTTGCCGCCAGACTGGAGCCGCAATGCTCGCTGAGTCTAACCCTCAGGAAGTCATGGACTTGGCTCCGGTTGCGCACTTGGCTGCAATCGAGGGAAAAGTCGCTTTCATCAACTTCTTCGACGGATTCCGCACTTCACACGAGATTCAGAAAATCGAGCTTTGGGACTACGCTGACCTCAAAGAAATGCTCAACATGGACGCTGTAAAGGAATTCCGCGCGCACGCGCTTAATCCAGAGCATCCTGCAATGCGCGGCTCTCACGAGAACGGAGACGTTTTCTTCCAGCACCGCGAGGCTTGCAACTCAACTTACGACGCACTTCCAGCAATCGTTGAGAAATACATCAACAAAATCAACGAGAAGCTCGGAACTCACTACGGCCTGTTCGACTACTACGGCGCGCCGGACGCTGACCGCGTAATCGTTGCGATGGGCTCAATCTGCGACGTTGCAGAGGAAGTCATCGACTATCTTACAAAGAAAGGCGAGAAAGTCGGCCTTGTAAAAGTCCATCTCTACAGACCGTGGGTTTCTGCAAAATTCCTTGAAAAACTCCCGAAAACCGTAAAGAAAATCGCAGTTCTCGACAGAACAAAGGAGCCAGGCTCTCTCGGAGAACCGCTTTACCTTGATGTTGCCGCAACTTTGCGCGAGGCTGGCTTGAACGATGTAGTTCTTACAGGCGGCCGCTACGGTCTCGGCTCAAAAGACACTCCTCCAAGCTCAGTGTTCGCAATCTACACAGAGCTTGCAAAAGACGCTCCAAAATCACGCTTCACAATCGGAATTGTTGACGATGTTACTCATCTTTCATTGCCAGAAGTCAAGCCGGCTCCAATCACATCTGCTGAAGGAACTGTAGAGTGCAAATTCTGGGGAATCGGCGGTGACGGAACTGTCGGAGCCAACAAGGACTCGACAAAAATCATCGGCGACCACACAGACAAGTACATTCAGGCTTACTTCCAGTACGACTCAAAGAAGACAGGAGGAATCACAATTTCTCACCTGCGCTTCGGCGACCATCCAATCAAGTCTCCTTACTACATCAATCAGGCTGACTTTGTTGCCTGCCACAACCAGTCTTATATCATCAAGGGATACAAGATGGTTCAGGATGTCAAGAAAGGCGGAATCTTCCTTATCAACTGCCAGTGGTCAGACGAGGAACTTGACAAGCATCTTCCTGCAGAGTCAAAGAAATACATCTACGACAACAAGATTAAAGTCTACACAGTTGACGCTGTAGACATCGCGACAAAAATCGGACTTGGAAAACGCACTTCAACAGTTCTCCAGTCCGCATTCTTCAAGCTCGCGAACGTTCTTCCTTCAGAAGAAGCAATCAAATACATGAAGGAAAAGGTTGTCGCAAAGTTCTCTAAGAAAGGACAGGACATCGTCGACATGAACTGCCAGGCGATCGACCAGGGAGCGGGCGCACTGCACGAGGTAAAAGTTCCTGAAAGCTGGGCAAATCCGGCTCCGGACGCTGCAAAGCCTGCTCTCAAGGGCGAGGCAAAAACAGTCGCTATGGTCGAGAAGCTCATGAATCCAATCGGACTTATGGACGGAGACAACCTTCCTGTTTCTGCATTCAAGGACAATCCGGACGGACAGTTTGAGCTTGGAGCTTCCGCATACGAGAAGCGCGGAACAGCGGTCATGGTTCCAGCATGGAATTCAGAGACTTGTGTTCAGTGCAACTCTTGCGCGTTTGTCTGCTCTCACGCGACAATCCGCCCGTATCTTCTTACAGCCGACGAGGCTTCAAAAGTTGAGGGACTCGGAGCAAAGACTCTCGCTGTAAAGAACCCGAAACTTTCACAGTACAAATACACACTGTCTGTTTCTCCGCTCGACTGCATGGGCTGCGGCGAATGCACAACAGTTTGTCCTACAAAATCTCTCACAATGGTTCCGCAGGAAAGCCTTGTCAAGAACCAGCCGCAGTGGGATTACCTTGTAGCTAATGTTTCTAAGAAGCCGGAAGTTGACACATTGCCGCTTTCACCGATGACTTCACAGTACAGCCAGCCATTGCTTGAATTCTCAGGCTCTTGCGCAGGCTGCGCAGAGACATCTTACGCTCGCCTTATCACTCAGCTTTTCGGAGAGCATATGTACATTTCAAATGCTACAGGCTGCTCTTCAATCTGGGGCGGCCCTGCCGCTACAGCTCCTTACACAATCAACAAGGACTCAAAGAAAGGACCTGCTTGGGCTAACTCACTCTTTGAGGACAACGCTGAGCACGGACTTGGAATGTACGCAGGACAGAAATTTATCCGCGACAACCTTATTTCAAAGCTCGAGGAAGTTGAATCTAAGACAGACAATGCTTCCCTTAAAGCAGCAATTGCAAAATACTTGGAGACAAAGAACGACACAATCGCAAACTCTCCTGCAACAGACGCTCTTGTAAAAGAGCTTGAAGCTTGCGGATGTGAAACTTCTAAAGAAATCCTTGAAAAGAAAGACTACCTTGCAAAGAAATCTGTATGGATTTTCGGCGGCGACGGATGGGCTTACGACATCGGATTCGGCGGACTGGATCACGTTCTTGCTTCCGGAGAAAATGTCAACGTCATGGTATTCGACACAGAAATGTACTCAAATACAGGCGGACAGGCTTCTAAGGCTTCAAACATCGGCGAAGTCTGCCAGTTTGCTGCCGCAGGAAAAGAGATGGGCAAAAAGTCTCTCTCTGAAATTGCAATGAGCTACGGCTACGTTTACGTTGCGCAGATTGCGCTCGGCGCAAACCCGGCTCAGGCTCTCAAGGCAATCAAGGAAGCAGAGGCTTACAACGGACCTTCCCTCATCATCGGATACGCGCCTTGCGAGCTCCACGGTGTAAAGGGCGGAATGAACCACTGCCAGGACGAGATGAAGGCAGCTGTAAAGGCCGGCTACTGGAACCTGTTCAGCTTCAACCCGGCTCTCAAGGCAGAAGGAAAGAATCCGTTCACGCTCACTTCAAAAGAGGGCGACGGAACTTACCAGAGCTTCCTTAACAACGAGACACGCTACTCTTCACTTACACGCAAGTTCCCAGAACGCGCGAAAGTTCTGTTCAACAGAAACGAAGAGGCTGCAAAGGCAAGATTTGTTCACTTGCAGAAACTTATCGAGCTGTATAAATAAGATAAGCTAAAAAACTACGGCGGCTGAACTTGCATAAACGCAAAAAACCGCCGTAAAACAGAACGCCCGCCGGACTTGGCAAAACCAAGCCAGGCGGGCGTTTTTTATGCGCATAGGTTATTTTTTTTGTTATTCGCTTCCTCAGATAAGTTTAGAATTCACAAAATATGTGTTAAAATTATCTACAAATAAAAAATGTCCCGCAATCTTTTTTCTGGAGAAAAAATGTCAGTTCTTTCATTTAAAGCATATTGCATAGAACTACGCCGAATATAAAAATATTCCGTCATCTAAGGTTTTTAAGGATTTTGAAAAAACAAGGCTTCTGAACCATCTTGAAAGTGACTATGAAGATTTGCACGGAATGGGAAAAACATATCTGATGGATTATTTTGACAAGTGGCTTTCAAGCGGCGCGGAAAATCATCTGTGAATGAGGCGGTGAAAAATGTCAGACACACATCATCTTGTAAAGACGATTCTGATTCCTCAGATTGCAGAGCTTCTTATGAAAAACAAGAATATGACAGAAAACGAAGCCCTGCGGATGATTTACAATTCCCCGGTGGCAGAATTGCTTGAAGACGACTCGATGGGGCTGTACGGTCAAAGCGCATTGTATTTGTACAGCCTGATTGAAAACAGTTTTCTTGCCTAATCCCTCTAAATCCTCGGCACGCCGCCGAAGTTTCCCTCAAGATAGTTCTCGTCCATCACCTTGTCTATGCGCACCTGCTTCTCGTCAAAATTTGAGAGCCTGCTTGAACCGTCGGCCTGAGAGTCGCAGACCCACACCTCGTCGCGGCGCAGGAATTTATGGCTCATCAGCCTTGTCTCATGCGTTGTAACAATAAGCTGCACGTTGCGGTCCTTCACAACCTCAAAGAACGTCTCTATAAATTTAATCGTCAGAAGAGGATGCATGCAGCGGCTTATCTCGTCAATCACGAAAACCTTGTTCTTTGCCGTCATAAGAACGTCCAGAAGCTGGAAAAGCCTGTAAGTTCCGTCGCTCTCGCGCCTCATCTCGTAGTCAACTTTCTCGTCCCCGTACTGATGGACAAATTTCAGGGCGTAATATTTCGCGTTTCCGCTCGCGTCGAGCTTTATTGTGAATATGTTCGCGCGGTTTCTTATTACAGCAGACCAATGGCTTTTCTGACCGCTTATAATGCTGTTTGTCCGCACCATATTCATCTGAAAGTCAAGGTTTGTCTTGTCGATAAAAGAAAGGTTCGCCTTTACCTTGTCCTCGCTCACTTCCTCTTTCTTGATTTCCACAATCCCAGTCCCGAATTTCTTCAGAAGCTCAGCGTAATCCTTTAGCGAGCATGAGTCATCAAGAAGGGCAGTGTCGTTTATCGGCTGGTCAGGATAAATCACCTCAAAGCTTTTTGCGAACCATTCAAAAATCCGCCTTAGAATAACCGCACTGGCGTTCTTCTCGTAGAAAGACTTTGTGTTGTGGTTCATGCAGTAGAGAAAAGGGCTTTCGCCGCCTGAAAAAACATTCGCAAGAACCTTTATCTCCCGGCAGTTTTCAAGTACAGAGCCGAACACAATTCCGGACTCAAGAGACTCTTTCTTAAAGAGATATTTTTTCTCCTCAGACTTTTTAAAATAAAGCCACTCTGAAACAACGAGCTTCTTCTGCATATCGACTTTAAGCCCGTAAGTATACGGAACGTCGTCAACTAGAAAGCAGATTTCAAAAAACGACGGCTTTTCCTTGTTTCCGCTTTTAATGCGGCAGTAAAGCTCGGCGGAATTCTGCACAATATGCCCCGAAAGAATATAGCTTCTAAGAACGTTCATCGCCTTGAAAAAGTTGGACTTGCCCGCGCTGTTCGCTCCGTAAACCGCGGCGAACTTCAGCACGCCGGTCTTCAAGATTGCAGAGCCGCTTTTCGGATAGTAAAGGTGGTCTTTTTTTGTGCGGAGCTTTTTTCCGCCTGCCAAAGAAATGGTCTGTATTGAGTCATAAGACAAGAAATTTCCGCATGAAAATGAAACGAGCATATCAGCCCCCAAACGCAGTTTGCTCTCCGTTTTTCTCGCATTACACGAATAATATTCATATTTTCGGAATAATTCAAGATTTCTTTAATATTTTTTGATATTTTATTCGATTTTTACGAATTTAAATTTGACAAATCGGCTGAGGGCAGTTATATTTTAGACACAGTTAATTCGGTTTTATCGAATTAAAAAACAACAGGAGGCAAACAAATTGATTTTCTAAAAAAGGCTTGTCCGCCTTTAAAAACGGACAGAAAGACAAAAAGAAAAGTTTCGGAGTTTCCAGAAAACATTTCTTTTTTTTGAACAAGACGGGCAAGGCCGGAAGCAAAATCCGGGCCTTTTATAAAAAGATTCAGGACTAAATTATGAATGGAATTGTAAAAAGCCTGAACCGACGAATTTATTCACATACAAGAGGTATAAGATGAATATCAACACATTAAGCACAACAGCAGCTGAACACAAATCAAACGAAGTGCCGTTCGCGCTATATAAAAACACGCTAAACGGCAAAACAGCCGGAAGCTACTATGCGCGCGTCATTAACCAGGGAACCTGCACAACAGAAGACCTGGTCTGCGACATTATCACCGCAGGGCTTAACAAAAGCTACTCAAAGGAAGAGCTTTTGTCTGTCGCAGCCCTTTTAAGAAACGCGAAGCTTGCCAGAATCCTTAGCGGCTGCACCGTTGACGACGGATTCACAAAAAGCAGCCTGAAACTTTCCGGCGTTTTCAAGTCAAAAAACGACACATTCAGCGGCGACCGCCACGCTCTTTCTGTTTCGTGCTGCGTAACGGCGGAGACAAAGGAGCTTGTAAAGGAGATTGTTCCTGTAATCAGGCAGGGAAACAGCATTTCTCCTGAAATCACAGAAGTTCATGACCTTGAAAGCAAAAGCGCGGAATGTCTTACAAAAGGCGGCTTTCTCTGTATAAAAGGAACAAACATCGCAGTCTGTGGCGGGAATGAGGACGTGGGGCTTTACTTTGTGAATACAAAAGACGAGACAAAGAGCGTAAAGCTCGCCGCAGAAAAGCTCGGACGCAACGAGCCAAAGACAGTCTCGTGCGTTGTTCCCAGCGAGCTTGAAAGCGGAAGCTACAGGATAATGATAAAGACGCAGTATACAAGCGGGAAAAATTTTTCAAAAGAAACAAAGACGCATACATTTGAAAAAGAGTTTCAGACAGCCGACTAGTTAACTAGCCCAAACTTCGAATTTTATGATTTTATGTCATTATCGGGCTTGACCCGATAATCTATTGCACTTTTTTTGCAAGATTGCCGTGTCAAGCACGGCAATGACACTTAAAGTACTGTTCTTATCAAAACTCGAAATTCAAGCTAACTAAAGAAAATTTTAAACGGCGCTTTTTGCCAGAGAATTTTACTCTGCCAGAACACGCCGTTTTTTTATGCCCAAAGATTATTTATGCATAAAAATCAAGCCTATACGGTGGCAGCTGCTAATGCTAGCAAGTGCCGCAATATAGCCTACGCGACGGCTGCTGACAATGCTAGCAAGTGTCGCAATACAGCTTACGCGACGGCTACTGACAATGCTAGCAGGTGCCGCAATACAGCTTACGCGATGGCTGCTGACAATACTAGCAGGTGTCGTAATACAACCTACGCGACGGCTACTATCAACATTGTCAGGAGACAAAACGTAGGCTATGCAGTGGTGGCCATCAACATTGACGACAGGCAAAAATCATCTGAATTAACTTTTTTTATGCCCTGGAATTTATGCTTTTTAAGCCGCAACACGGAAAATTTCATTTAATAGGCAAATAAACAGGAATTTAGAAGAAGTGACAAATGAAAATCCTAAAAGCAGAATTGCTCATGAAGAGTCATCTAATAGCTGAAATTTATTTGCAAATTTTGTAAAAAAGCGATACTTATATGCTTTTTAGTTTATTGTTTAGTTTTTTATCAAAAGAGAAAATCTTTTCCCCAAGAAGTTTACTTCGACAACAGATAATACAATCTACAAAATCAAGCGATGACGAAGAATAAAGCTCCAAAGCACTTTTTATTACATCTTTGTGCTCGATTTCAATTTAATCAAAAACAGGAGAGACAATACCGCTGATTTCCTGACGCGGAACACCGTAAAGCTTGTAGAGGACATAGACGACCTCCGCTACAACTTCGGGAATTGTAAAAGCACCGTTCCTTATGACATCAGCAGTCTGCTCAGCTTGCAATGGCAAATCAAAGAGCAAATACCGCAGTATCGCATTTGTGTCTAAAAGAGTCATTTCTATTCTCCAGAAAAAGCCTTAGCTGCTACATTTTCTTCCTGCGGAATCAGAACTGGATTTGCATATTTATGGGCAATGCCTTTTGCGCTTTTTGAATGCACAAAAGACTGTTTATTTGGAAATGCAGTCTTTAGACGTTCCAAGAGCATTGAGATAGCAGACAAAGTTTCATCATAAGAAAGCAAGTCTATTTTTTGCGACAATTCCACAATTTGTGCCTCAGACATTTTTTGCCTCCTGATAAAAAGGTACTATACATATTTTATGACGTCAAGAAAATAAAATGCCGTATTCGCTAAGAAACAGTAACCTGACCGTTCATAAGCAATGGAAGAAGTTCGTCGCGAAGAGCGATAAGTTTTTCTATTTCTCGAACATTTATCAAGATTCTATCAGTAATGTTGTCTATCTTATCACAAAATTCTTTTATCAAAATTGTATTATTTGGATAAGCAAATTGATACTTGCTAAGTGCATTCCATGTTACATACGGTTGCTGTGTACCACTAGATACTTTTATCGCAAAATCAAAAGTATTTTCTTCATTACAAACTTGATAAAGATAATTCAAATGTTCTTTTTGTCTTGGTCTTAAGACAATTGTTGTTGTTCTTGTTATTCCTTTTTTTGATGCAATGCAACAACGATGAAAATAAACACGCATAGCACCTATAAGAATATCTTTCTTTTCATAAAGTTGAAGACTGCTATTTGCTTCTTTATAAGATTTTCCACCGGCAAAACTCATAGTTCGCATAGGAATTTCATCAATCGGACAATAATCAAGATTTTTCAGATGTTCACCAAAGGTCGTTGCAACACCTGCATTATCAAGTACATCTTCCAAATTTTTCACTTCCCACCCAGCCGGGATTTCTCTTTTCAGCTCGGCGTTGTAGGCCACTTTTCCGCCACTGGACTTGTAGGGCTTGCCGTTTTCATTCGGAAAATCGAACTGCACAAACCAGTAGTCGTAAAGGCGTTTTGCCATCTGCTCAAGCTTTGCGTTTATGCGGCTGTTCAGGGCAATTTTTTTGTCGATGGAAGAAAGAAAATTGCCGATTTTTTCCTGCGAAGAATATTCAGGAATCCAAACAGTGCAGTCTTTTATTTTGCCCGGCGAAGTGTGCCTGATTTTTGTCTGCTGGGCAGCTGCACTTAACTGATTTCTTACAAGTTTTGACGGAATCAAATAGAAAGCAAAATTCGGATTCAGTTTTTCCTTGCATTTTATCAGAGCGACATCCTGACTTTGAATATATTTTCCGTCGCACGGAATTTTCGCGGTTGAGCCTAAAAGCCCGATTGCCTGCTCAGTAAGCGGCGTAATTATATCGTCTTTTTTCAAAATAAATTCCGGCTTTACAGCTCCTGTAAAAAACAGATTATCCTTTGACTTGTCATCTTTGAAGCAATTATTCTTGTAGTCAAAATTTCCCAAAGTCAATCTCATCAGCTCGCCTTTCGTAGAATAAAATTCTCCGCCCAAAGACATTCCGCGAGTAACTTCCATCAATTCTCCCAGCTTGTATTTCTTCATCTGCATTTTTTGTTTCCTGTTTGACATCCGTCTAGTTCCCTGCTATATTATAGGTGTCCGAGTTCTGGAATTCCAGCCTGGGGCAACTAAAGGGCACTGATTAGTCGGTGCCTTGTTTATTTTAAATCTGCCATATTCCAGCAATACATCGTTTTTCTGCAAGCCACATAGCAGTAAACAATTCCGTTGTTTTCTTTTTGCAAAAGCACTCCTCGCAAAATTTGCTTTATTCGTTTGACTGAAATTTCTGTGTCAACTTTCAGATAGACATTCATTCCCTGATTAAGAGCGTCCCGAAACCTATGTGAAATTGCGTTCTCTCCGCCTGTTACATTCTTGAATTCTGTCAGAAACCCGTCCATAACCGAGTCGGGATTTTTCCTGTTCTGGACAATGCATTTTTCAGGCAAAAGATAAACTACATGGGAATTGTCGCTGGCGATTTTCGCCATTAAAAGCTCTTTCTGAAAGACTTTTTCCTGCTCCGAGTTTATTGGCTTTCGGCTTTGGGCAACAAAAACATTCAGATAAACTTCCGTCCAGTTTTCGTTCGGGAAAAGCTCATCCGCTTTTTGCCTTGAAATATCTAATATGTTCAAATAATTTCCCCCGGCTTGTATTTCTTCATCTGCATTTTTGTTTCCTGTTTGACTTTCATTCCTTGTTGTGCTATATTCAAATTATGGACGTGAGGTGTGTTAGTTCCCCTGTTCGCCGTTTTTGGCCGCGTCACTCAAGCCTCTGAATTTTTCGGAGGCTTTATTTATTTTAAATAGCTCGATTGAATAAATATGATGTCCGTTGGCAATGCTCTCCTTTACAGTAATCAAAACTTCGCTCTTAGACCTGTTTGAAAGCTCAGCGGCAGAAGCAAAACGTTTTATTGAAATTATGTTCGGGTCGTCAGGATTCTTCAAGTCCGGGTGGCTTGCAATAAGCTCGGCACGTTTAAAATTCGCATAGCCTTTTCTTTGTATTTTCGGACTATTTGAGGAATTTATCTCCGCGATTTCCCCCGGCTTGTATTTCTTCATCTGCATTGCTTTGCTCCTGTTTTCAATCTCTGAAAATCCGTCTGAGACGCTTCGTGCTTCAAATATATTCAAACGGAACCAGGCTGTTTTTTTGGTCAAGCGGAACTATCATGCCGCTCTGGCAGATTACCGCGCCTTTTCCAGTTTCCATTCCAAGGCTTTCAAGCACGCTGAAATTCTTCAGGGCTTCTTTTGTCGGGTTCGCTCCCTTTTTTATCTCGACAGGGTAGATTTTTCCGTTCTGAACTATCAATAAATCGATTTCTTTTTTGTTGTTGTCCCGATAGTAAAAAAGCCTGTTGCGGACATCAATTCCGGCATTCGCATAGCTTTTTATGATTTCCGAGACAACGTATGTCTCAAACATATTTCCTGCCATCGCGGAAACTTCCAGAGCCTGCGGATTGTTCCAAAGACTCAGATAGCAGCAAAGCCCCGTGTCCATAAAATAAAGTTTTGGACGCTTCACTATCCGTTTTATCGTGTTTGCGGAATAAGGCGAAAGAAGATAGACGATTCCGGATGAGACAAGAATGCTCAGATAGCTTTCGGTCGTCTTTCCGTCGATTCCGACATCTTTTGAAATATCAGACAGATTCACCTCCTGAGCAGTTCTTGCGGCCACGCACGAAATAAATTTCAGGAATTTTGACTCGTTTTTTATGTTGATTAAATCGCGGATGTCGCGCTCCAAATAAGTCTGCATATAAGAGCCAAAAAAATCCTCCGGAGAAAGCTCCGGATCTGTAATCATTTTTGGCATTCCACCGCGGTAAATATCATCAAAAACGGAAGATTTTCCAGCAGTCTTTTTGATTTTTGAAAAATCATTAGACGGCAAAAAGGGAACGGAATCAAGGCTAAAAATTTCCCTACGGCTGAACGAATAAAGCGAAATAATTCCGACACGCCCAGCCAGAGACTCGCTCACATTTTTCATAAGATAGAACATCTGCGAGCCTGTAAGAAAAAACTGGCCGTTGCAGTTTTCAGAAAGAGCATTCTCGTCAACAAAGATTTTTATATACGGAAGAATTTCAGGGGCATACTGAATCTCATCAATAACAAGAGGAGCATTTTCTTTTTTATACTGCTTCAAAAAAAGTTCCGGATCTGACTTTGCAAGTTCCCTCACATTCGGATAGTCAAGCGTAACATAATTTATCTCGCCGTTTTTTTGGGCAAATTCTTTTAAAAGCGTAGTTTTCCCAACCTGACGCGCGCCGCAAACCATTACAACCGGAAAATGCTCCGCCATGAAAGAAAGCCGGTCCAGCACATTTCTATGAAAAATCATAAAGCACCTTTTATACAAATTCGGAATACAACTCCTTATTTGTATAAATTATATATGCTCTTTTTGCTTTTTTCCATAGAAAAGTTGGAATAATTTAGGCATAGTTTATATGCAATTTTCCTCTTTTAATCATTAAACCGCAATCTTTTCAGCTGCTTCTGAATTTCTTCCTCCAGCCGGCGGCTTTCTTGGAACATTGCGGAAAGCTCTTCTGTGTCGGCTTTCATCTGGGCGTTGAATTCTTCCGCCGTAATATCGACGTATTCAATCTTGATGTCAAAATACTGGCCCGCGCTAAGGACGTAGCCTTTTTCAATGATTTCATTATATGTAACGGCAACGCTGAAATCTTCCACGGCTTCTTTTTTAAGGAATGTATCAACAATCTTGTCAATTTCAAAGTCCCGCAGGCGGCGTTTCTGGTTGCTGCCTTCCTTGTATTCCTCGCCGAGTTTTGAAGCGTCGATTAAAATCACTTTCGCGTCTTCATCTTTTTTGGACTTGTCAAAGAAAACAACGGAGACATTTGTTCCTGTGGTGGCAAAAACATTGCTCGGCATGCTCACAACGCCGCTTACGATTTTTTCATCCACGACTTTTTTAAGAATCTTGTTTTCAATTCCGCTTTTTGCAGTTATAAATCCTGTTGGAACAACAATCGCGCCTTTTCCGGAATCTTTCAGGGAATTTATGACATGCTGAATAAAGCAGGTGTAAATCGCCATGCTTTCTTTTTTCTTTGCAGGCACATTCGGAACTCCTGCCCAGAATCTTTGCGTCTGCGAGGCGATTTTTTCTCTTGTGTCGCTGAAGTCCATCTTGAACGGCGGATTTGAAACAACATAGTCAAATTTGCGCAGGCTGTTTCCGTCATCGCTCTTATGGTATGGATTTACCAACGTGTCGCCCTGAATCGCCTTGTCCAAAGAAAGCACGAGGTTGTTCAAAAGGAGATTGAGCTTTAGCATTTTGTTTGAGCGCTGGCTGATGTCCTGAGAATAAATCGTGCACTTGTCCTCGCCAACCTGATGCGCCAAAGCCATAAGCAAAGTGCCAGTTCCTGCGCTCGGGTCGTAACATTCAATATTATGAAGGTCTTTTGAATCTCCTACTAAAAGCCGCGCCATAATTGTAGCGATGGAATGAGGCGTATAATATTCCGCGTATTTTCCGCCGCCTGCTGTGTTGTAGTCCTTTATAAGATATTCGAAAATTGCGGCAAAAAAATCGTAACGCTGGGCAAAAACTTCCTCAAAACTGAATTTTATTAGCTTGTCAACTAAGGCGCGGGCAAAAGCCGGCCGCTGCGCAGTGTCTGTAACAAAAATTGTAAGGTCCTCAAAAATCGGAATCTTTGTTTCATCGGAAGTGTGCGTATTGAAAATTTCAATATTCTCGTCTGCAATGTTTCGCATTGTCGCGTCAAAAATCGTGTCGAAGGTTCCTTTTGACTGCTGGCTCCATAAATTGCCAATCAAGTGTTCCGGCTTTAGGCGCGGAATGTTCGCGTCCAGTAAATCAAGCAAGTCAAGGCGTTCATCTTCAGAAAGCGAGGCATAGCCTTCTTCAAAACTTTCCGCTTCAAGAATTTTTTTTACAATCGGAGAATTCAGCTTCTTTACTTCAAAGCAGAATTTGTCGTTCAGGAATTTATAAAGAAAAACCTGAGTAATGATTTTGTACTCGTTGCCGTCGTTTCCCATGCCGTACTGCTGGCATGTTGCTTTTAAGGCATCTATAAGCTTGAACGTCTCGTTTTTTATCTGTTCTACTGTCATCAATTTCTCCCATAGGTTGCATGGTACTGATTAAGATACTGCGCAACGATTTTGTCTTTTATAAATTCGCGGTCTGCGCGCGGACTTTGGATATTCAGCTCTGCCATTCCGTTTCCAACAAGGCTCATTACAGTTTTTTCAAAATAAGGGTCGCTTTTTAGAATCGCCTCCTGGTTGTAAACCTGCATATCGATTGTATTTTTAAGAGACATAAGCGTGCGGTAAATCGTCAAATCCTTGTCGTCCAAAATCCAGTTTTGCGCGCTTGCATTTGGAGAGGCAGATGTTCTTCTTCTGTTTTCTTCGTGAATCCGCTTGTGGACACGGACAAATTTTGCGTCTCCTTTATATTTCTCAAAAAGATTTTCTGTTTTCTTTTTAAGCCGGCTAAGCCGTTCAAGAATTTCGTCAAAATCTTTGTTCTGCTGCGTGAACTTTGCGTAATCGTACTCAACAAAATCTGTTTTTGCCAAAGCATGCATAAACAAATCTTTAAGCGTTATATACTCGGGGTCTTCCTGGTCAAAGTAGCTGCTCAGGCTGCTTGCTGTTCTTCTGATTTTGTCTTTTATAGTCTCGCAGTTGGCTTTAATCACAAGCTCTTCTGTTCCGACTTTTGAAAAATGGAATTCAATTCCGTCCAAAATATCCGCAATCATATCCAGAGTTTCGGCGGAAGGATTTTGAATTGCCTTGAAGTTGATTAAATCAATTCTGCGGTTTACTTCTGTCAAAAGCTGAGGGATTCGTGAAAGGTCAAGACTGCTTACATATTTTAGAACTTTCTCATCCGTTATTTTTTCAGAGCCAAAAGAGCGCACAACGTTTGCAAGGTTTCTGATTGTAGTCAAAGAATTTCTAAGCTCAAGCAAAGGCTGCTTTTCTTCAATTCTGTTTATCTGCTCAACAAAGCTTTCTACGTTTTCAGTATTATAGCTGAACATTTTTTCATAAGCGTTATCAATCTGCTCCACGATTTTCTGAGGCTCTTCAAAAATTGCGGAGAATGTTTCTGGAATCTGCTTGTCAGGTGCGTTTTTTGGGTTGTTGAATTTATTCAGTTCCCTTAGATAATTTTCATTTGTCTGCTCAAAGTTTTCTTTTATGTCCGCAAAATCAACAATATAGCCGTAAGTGTGCTTTCTGTAGGTTCTGTTTACGCGGGTAATCGCCTGCAAGAGTCCATGGTCTTTGAGCTTTCGTCCAAGATACAAACGCTTAAGGCGTGGAGCGTCAAAGCCTGTAAGAAGCATATTGAAAACAATAAGAACATCAATATCAGTTCCGCTTTTAAAAGTGTCTATGTAGTCTTGCTGCACATCCTTGTCGTCGCTGTCATAAAGAATCAAGGCAGGCTTCATTGAGGACTTTTCTTTATCCTTTTCATTCAGTTCCATCTGAATTTCCATGAAATGCTCGTAAAGCGCCCTTGCCTGCTCGGAAGAATCGCAGATAATCATTCCGCCAACCTGCTCGCCGTCATCCTCATGATAAAGATTCCTGAATTTTTTTAGGTCAGAAATAATATAGCGCAAAAGCTCCTTCACATATCTTGGATGGCTTTTTATGTCGATTATCTCGCGGGTTTTCTGATTTTTTGGAAGCTCGATTTTTTCAAGGTCTTCGTAGATTTCTTTAAGCCTGTTCTTATAAGAAGTTTCAATTTCTTCCCGAAGAATTTTCAGCGTGTATCCGTCAAGAATGGACTTATCGTAATAATATGTGTGAATGTAGTTTCCAAAAATATCTGTTGTTTTCAGTTCGTCTCCAATCAGCGGCGTTCCTGTAAGGGCAATGCGGACAGCGTTTCTGTCGGCATCAAGAAGATTCGCAAGGAACGAGCCTTTAGGGTCATAGCTTCTGTGCGCCTCGTCAATAATAAAAATGCGCTGCAGATTTGTGTTGTAATCAGGCAGGTCTATTTTTTCTTTTTTCCGCTCATCAAACCTCTGAATGTTTATGACAGTAATTTCTTTTTTGCCGCTGTTTCCAGAAAGAGAATTCTGCTCGTCAAACTGCTTCATAAGCTCTTCACGTGTTTCCGCGCTTTGAACTGACAATCCGCGTATTTCAAATTCTTTTGCGGCCTGTTTTTTCAAGTCTATGCGGTCCACGACAAAATAAAATTTTGGAACAATATTTTGCTTTGCATAATAATCAGTAAGAATGTTCACAAGGTAATAACTGAGGGCTGTTTTTCCGGAGCCTTGAGTGTGCCAGATTACGCCTTTTTTAATTCCCCTGTCCAAAGTCCTTGTAACCGCCAGAGCTGCGAAAAGCTGCTGGTAGCGCATAATGTGTTTTTGAAGCTCAACTGTAACAGAGCCGTCATCAAGTTTCTTTTGGGCATGAACATATGCGATTCCGTATTTCAGAATATAAAGAAGCCGGCTAGGCGCGCACATTGAAGTGAGAATCTTGTTTGTCGGCGTGGTAACGTTTTTGTTCTTTTTATATTCATCGGAACTTTTGTAAACCTGAACATTGAATTCTTCCAGCAGTGATTTTTCGACTTCTGCTGAAACTTCTTTGTAAGGATAATTTTGAATATACGGCTCAACTTCAAGATGCTGCGGATTTTCCTCGCGGAAACAGTTGAAAGGAGGAGCTTTATATCCGCCAGTGCAATAAAACGCGCCTTGAACGGGAGTAATTCCGCCCATGTTGTCGTATTCCATATTGTTGGAAAAAATCATCAGCTGCGTAATGTTATTGAATCTTCTTGCCTTTTTATTCGGAAGCCGAAGATTATACTCACGCTTTCGTTCCGCGGAAATGCCTTCTTTGTTGTTCGGAATTTTCACCTCAATGTAAGTCAATGGAAGACCGTTTATAAACAAAGTAATGTCAGGGCGGAACAGTTCCGTGTATTTGTTTTCCGCTGAATCATCTTTTACATCGTAGCACGAGAATTCCGCAGTAACATGAAAAGTATTGTTTTCAGGATTATCAAAATCAATGAGTTTCTCAGAGCCGGCAGAAATAAGACGATGATAGAATTTTTCGCCCAAATCATCGCTGTCAAGCTCATTGGAAATATCATGAAGAATCTGCTCAGCCTTTCTTTCATCAGACTGAGGATTAAGCTTTAAAAACTGGCTTTTGAAAATCTCTGTTAAAATATTTGTTTTAGGATTAAAAAAAGTACCTGCCTGCTTTAATGTAATTCTAGGAATATATGTGTAGCCAAGCCTTACTAAATGCAAAACCGCAGGCAGCTGAACACGAGAATTCTCACAGCCAAATTTATCCGACATATAATTTTCCGCTTTCTTCTATTTAATAGAAATTATTTTAGCATAGATTCGCGTTTTTTTCTATTTTGGCGTGCGGTGAATGTTAGACTTTAGACTCTGAAAGACATTCAGGAAACTCGCAGCACAGATAAGCAGCAAACTTTAAGCAGATAAGCGACTATAATCAATGCTTCGCTTTTTTTCATAAACCAAAAAGCCGGTTTGTGGTATTATCTCTTTGGAAGATTTCTTGATGAAAAATCGTCTGGCCGCTGTCCAGAGCAAAAACGTTTTTTCTGACAGACTAATCAATACCAAGCCTATGGAAAATTTTACCACCCGCTACCATTTGCCGGGGCTTTTTGAGTTTTTTGATTTCTACAGCGTGTTTCTGCCGCTTTTCTATAGCCACAGAGAATATTTTTATGACTGGTGCGAAATCGCCTCGATTTACGGCGCGCCGTCAGGCTGCATCTGGAACGGCGGAAGAACAGGCTTTTCAGACTCAGAAGAAAACAGCGCAAAGAAAGTCCTTGGGCTAGTGGAAAAATACGGAATTTCCGCCAGGCTCACGTTCAGCAACTCGCTTTTAAGGGAAGAGCATCTTTCAGACAGAAAATGCAACGGAATTTGCTGTCTTTTTGAGAGCAAGAGCGGCAAAGCTAAAAACGGAATAATCGTCCATTCGGAGATTCTGCTCGATTATCTGAAAGGACGCTATCCGGATTTCTATTTTGTCTCCTCCACAACAAAAGTCATAACGGATTTTCAAAGATTTAAGGATGAGCTGGACAGAAAAGACTTCAGCTTTGTTGTGCCTGACTTCAGGCTGAACAAGTCGCTAGAAAAACTAAAAACATTGACACAGGAGCAAAAAAGCAAGGTCGAATTTCTGTGCAATGAGTGCTGCTGGACCGGATGCAGGGAGCGGAAAATCTGCTACGAGAACGTGAGCCGGAAAAATCTCGGCGAGGATAACAACTGCCCTGACCACATCTGCAGGTCGCCGGGAGGCAAGGACGGCTACGTGTTCTCAAATGCGATGAAAAATCCCTCTTTCATCGGAATTAGCGAGATAAAAAATATTTACCTTCCTATTGGATTTTCAAACTTTAAAATCGAGGGGCGAGGGCTTGGAAGCGCGATGATACTGGAGTTTCTTCTATATTATATGACAAAGCCTGAATACCAGCTGAATGTAAGGGAAGCGGTTTACCTTGACAGCATGCTTGACTTGTTCTGAAAAAAAACTGCCGGGCTTGCAACGAAGACGCATTTCTCTAGTGCCGCACAATTAAAGCCGCTCAAAACCATATCCGCATTTTTGCATTCTCTTACCAGTTCCACAAATTTCTTCCAAATTCCTCAGCCTTATTGAACAAACCTACCAATTTACTTATAATAACCTTACGTTTAGACAAAGACGGCTGGCTACTTATACGGTGAGCCAGCCATTTTTTTTGGAGGTCAAAAATGAAATCTTTGTTCAAGTGCGCGGCTTTAGTTCTTTCTGCGCTTTCCGTATTCGGGCTTGCTTCTTGCGGCGAGAAAAAGGCAAAAAGCAATGTCCTTAATGTTATGGTTGAAGTTGAAGTTGCGTCTCTCGACCCGCAGCAGGCAACAGACGGAACTTCCTTCGAGGTTATCGCGAACTTCACAGACGGTCTCAAGCAGATGGCAGGAGACGGCTCTACAATCAACGCATTGTGCGCCGAGGAAGCAGTCTCTCAGGACGGTCTGACTTACACTTTCAAGATCCGCGAGGATGCGAACTGGGCAAACGGCGAGCCTGTTACAGCTGACGACTTTGTTTTCGGCTGGCAGCGCGCGGTTGACCCGAAAATCGCTTCTGAGTACGCTTACATGCTTTCAGACATCGGACAGGTGAAGAACGCGGCTAAAATCATCGCGGGCGAGCTTCCTGTCGAGGAGCTTGGAGCAAAGGCTTTGGACGCAAAAACTTTGCAGGTTCAGCTTGAAGTTCCAGTCTCTTACTTTGACTCAATCCTCTACTTCCCGACTTTCTATCCTGTAAACCGCAAATTCTACGAGTCTGTGGGAGACAAGTTTGGAACAAGCGCGGACACAGTTCTTTCAAACGGAGCATTTGTCCTGACTGACTACCAGCCGGCGGCTCTCGCTTTCTCTTTGAAGAAGAACGACAAGTATTATGACGCGGCGAAAATCAAGCTCGACGGCCTTAACTATCAGGTTCTTAAAGACAGCCAGCAGGCTTTGATGGCTTACCAGAACGGCACTCTCGACATTGTTAAGCTTTCGGGCGACCAGGTTGACCAGGTTAAGGACGACCCTGAATTCAAGACAATCGGAGCCGGCTATCTCTGGTACATCTCGCCTATGATTGATAAAGTTCCGGCTCTTCAGAATCTCAACATGAGAAAGGCTTTCACTTTCGCTCTTGACCGCGAGTCTATCGTGAAGAACGTTGTAAAGGACGGCTCAATGGCTGCCTACACTCCAGTTCCGGCGGAATTCGCATACAACGAGAACGGCGAGGACTTCATCACAGCGCAGAAGGAATATCCTGAGCTTTGCGACTTTGACGCTGCAAAAGCTCTTGAATACTACAGCAAGGCAAAGGCAGAGCTTGGAAAAGACAAGTTCGCTTTCGAGATGATTGTTGACGACACAACAGTCCAGCAGAACGTTGCGGCAGTAATCAAGGAGCAGATTGAGAAGACTCTCCCGGGCGTTACAATCAATCTTCGTGTCGAGCCGAAAAAGCAGCGCGTTCAGGATATGCAGGACGGAAACTTTGAGCTTGCATTTACAAGATGGGGTCCGGACTATGCAGACCCGATGACTTATCTTGGAATGTGGATTACAAACAACTCGAACAACTACGGACTTTGGTCAAACTCAGCTTACGATGCCCTTATTGAATCTTGCGTTACAGGAAAATACGCGCAGATGCCAAAGGAAAGATGGGAGACTTTGAAGGCCGCAGAGAAAATCGTCCTTGAAGACACTGTTATCTTCCCGTTGTACCAGCAGGCGGACGCTTGCATGGTCAAGGCAAACGTGAACGGAATCGAATTCCACCCGGTCGCGCTCAACAGAGTCTACAAGAACACAACAAAGAACTAATTTTGGGGCTTACCCGCCATTCGGCGGGTCGGGCTATCCGCACTTCGCCGTCTTGCGCGGCTCATTCCGGCATTTTTTGCAAAAACGCTAAGCAAAACGCGCCAGCAAAAATGCCGGAACGCCTGCGGCGGTGCTACTATCCCTAAGCTATTCCGCTTGCAAAACTTGAGCATTGCACATTCTTAATTGCGCATTGAATTTCAGGAATTACAATTTTGAAAAAATACATTCTAAAACGAATTCTAATTTCTCTTTTCACACTTCTGGCAATAACACTAATCCTTTTTATCCTTCTCCAGCTTATGCCAGGCTCGCCTTTCAACGACGAGAAGCTTTCGGCAGACCAGCGTGCCGCTTTATATGCAAAATACGGGCTGGACAAACCGGTTTTTGTCCAGTTCTTCAAATATGTCGGAAATATGTTCCGCGGAGACTTCGGCGTGAGCTACAATATCTCGAAAAACACGCCGATTTCAACCTTAATCGCCTCCCGCCTGCCGGTCTCGTGCAGAATCGGATTTCAGGCGGTCTTTATCGGGGCTTTAATCGGCCTTGTGCTTGGAATTGTGGCGGCAATCAAGCACCGCACAGTCTGGGACACAATCGCCACGGTGATTTCTGTAATCGGGGTGAGCGTTCCAAGCTATGTTTTCGCGCTCGCGCTGAGCTACCAGTTCGGCTTTAAATGGAAAATCTTCCCTATGCTTTTCACAGCGCAGTCGCCATATTTTTCAAGCGTTCTTCCGAGCATCTCGCTTTGCATGTTCACAATGGCGTCTATTGCGCGCTTTACACGCACTGAAATGCTCGAGGCTTTAGGCTCTGACTATATACAGCTTGCGGAAAGCAAGGGACTTTACGGCTGGAGGCTTATCGCGCGGCACGCCCTTAGAAACACTCTGATTCCGATTATCACGGTCTTAGCTCCGCTCATCGTTGACCTGATGACAGGCTCGCTTGTAGTCGAGAAAATCTTCGCGATTCCGGGCGTCGGCTCGCTTCTGGTCACGGCAATCCAGTCGAACGACTACAACGTTGTAATCGCCTTGAGCTTTATCTACAGCGCGCTTTACATCGGAATTATGCTTGCGGTCGATATTCTTTACGGCGTAATCGACCCTAGAATCCGCCTTTCAGGAGCAGTAAATGAGTAAGAACAACACTATAATGCCGGATTTTCTTCCGGATGACTTCAAGCTGAAATCTGACAGCGCGAGAACGCAGGTTGACTCGAACTTCGCAAGCGTGAGCTACTGGAAGGAAGTGAGAATCCGCTTTTTCTCGAACAAGAGCGCGGTTCTTTCAGCGGTGGCAATCATCGTGATAATGTTCTTCGCCTTTGCAGGCCCGCATTTCACAAAATACACTTACTCAGAGCAGAATCTTGAACAGAAAAACTACGCGCCTCGAATTCAGGGGCTTGAAAAGCTAGGGATTTTCAACGGCGACGAGAATATGAGAACAACGTCAGGCAGCAGAAAGACGAATCTCTACGAGAAAAACGGCGACACTAACGTCTATTACTGGTTCGGCTCGGACACTCTCGGACGCGACATCTGGACGCGCACTTGGATGGGAACGAGAGTCTCTCTCTACATTTCAATCGTGGCGGTTCTAATCGACATGATTATCGGGCTTTCGTTCGGCCTTGTCTCGGGATATTTCGGAGGAATGACCGATTCTGCAATGCAGCGTTTCGCGGAGATTGTGAACGGAATTCCGCGCCTTGTAATCGTCACGCTTTTAATGCTGATTCTAAAGCCTGGAATTGCGACAATCATCTTCGCGCTGATGATCACTGAATGGATTGGAATGTCGAGAATCGCGCGCGCTGAAATGCTTAACCTAAAGGAGCGGGAATTTGTTCTTGCCTCACGGACTTTGGGAGCTGGAAATTTCTCTATAATTCTGCACGAGATTCTTCCGAACATAAACGGCCAGGTAATCACGCAGACAATGTTCTCTATTCCGACGGCGATTTTCACAGAGGCTTTCCTGAGCTTTGTGGGCCTTGGAATTCCGGTTCCGCAGTGCTCGCTCGGCTCTCTCATAAGCGACGCTTTCAACAGCTTTACAACGCATCCCTACCAGATTATTCCGCCGATTGTGGTTCTTGCGGTTCTTATGCTCAGCTTCAACATCTTGGCAGACGGACTGCGCGAGGCGATTGACCCGAAATTCAAGGAGCAGTGAGATGGGCGAAATGACAAACGACACAATTCTTTCTGTAAAAGACCTGAACATCTCGTTCAAGACAACCGCAGGAATGGTGAACGCAATCCGCGGAGTTGACTTTGACTTGAAGCGCGGCGAGACTCTTGCGATTGTGGGCGAGTCAGGCTCTGGAAAATCCGTCACGACAAAAACCGTGATGGGAATTCTAGCGAAGAACGCGGTTGTGAACTCAGGCGAAATCGTCTACAACTGCCTGGAGCCTGACAACAAGACTTACACAAAATACGACATCCTGAATATGAAGACACGCGACATCAGGCGGAACATCAACGGAAAAAACATCGCAATGGTGTTCCAGGACCCGATGACCTCGCTTGACCCTACGATGAGCATCGGAAAGCAGATTGCCGAGGGAATGATTTACCATTACCACACGCCAAAGCGCGAGGCCTACCAGAAAGTCCTGAAGCTTCTGCACGAGGTCGGAATCACGGACGCGAAGGCAAGAATGAAGAACTATCCCCATCAGCTTTCAGGCGGAATGAGGCAGAGAATCGTTATTGCAATCGCGCTCGCGTGCAGCCCGGAGCTTCTAATCTGCGACGAGCCGACAACCGCGCTTGACGTTACAATTCAGGCGAAAATTCTCGACCTTATCAAGGAAATCCAGAAAAAGCGCAGCCTGTCTGTAATCTTCATCACGCACAACATGGGCGTTGTGGCAAGAGTGGCAGACAGGATAAACGTGATGTACGCCGGAAAAATCGTGGAGAGCGGAACAGCGGACGAGATTTTCTACGACCCGCGGCACCCTTACACTTGGGGCTTGCTTTCCGCAATGCCCGACCTTGAGACGACAGGCGACCGCCTCTACACAATTCCGGGGTCTCCGCCGAACCTTCTCCACAAAGTTCAAGGCGACCCTTTCGCGCCAAGAAACGCATACGCGCTCAACATTGACGACAGGCTTGAGCCTCCGATGTTCAAGATTTCAGAGACGCACAGCGCGGCAACGTGGCTTCTGCATCCTGACGCGCCGAAAGTTGAAATGCCGGCGGAGCTTAAAGAAAGAATCAGCAGAATGAAAGAGGAGGCGAAAAAATATGAGTGAGAAAACACCGCTTTTAAAAGTAGAGAATCTTAAGCAGTATTTTAGAGTCTCCTCAAAATACACTGTAAAAGCCGTTGACAATGTGTCGTTCGAGATTTTCCCTGGCGAGACATACGGGCTTGTAGGCGAAAGCGGAAGCGGAAAATCCACAATCGGACGCAGCGTAATCCGCCTTTACAAGCCGACCGCAGGCAAAATAACGTTTGACGGACGCGACATCTCGTCAAAAATGAATGGCGAGGCTGAGGAATACCTGCGAACAAATATGCAGATGATTTTTCAGGACCCTATGGCGTGCCTTAATCCAAGGAAAAAAGTTGGCGAGATTATCGGCGAGGGCTTGGACATTCACCACCTTTACGCGACAAGGCAGGAGCGCGAGGCGAAAATCCAGCGTATCTTGAAGAAAGTCGGGCTTGCCCCTGAGCATATCGAACGCTATCCGCACCAGTTCTCAGGCGGCCAGCGGCAGAGAGTCGGAATCGCGCGCGCGCTGATTATGAACCCGAAGCTCGTGATTGCCGACGAGTGCATTTCCGCGCTTGACGTTTCAATTCAGGCGCAGGTTGTGAACATGATGAAGGACATTCAGGAAGAGACCGGCTGCGCATACCTTTTTATTGCGCACGACCTGAGCATGGTAAAGTACATCTCAGACAGAATCGGAATTCTGCACTTAGGACATCTTCTTGAGACCGGCACGACAGACGAGATTTTCTCTAATCCGGTCCATCCGTACACAAGAAGCCTGCTTTCCGCAATTCCGCGCCCAAATCCGGCCGTCGAGAAAAACCGCGAGATAAAAAGCTACAACTACCGCACAAGCGGAATCGACTACTCGAAAGGAACGGTTCACGTTGTGGAAGGTACGCACAAGATTCTTGCCACAGATGCGGAATTCGCGAAGTGGACGCAAAAAATATATGAATAGACGCAGGTTTTGATGTAAAGGCGCTCGCCGCAGACCGACTGTTTTGAAATGCAGCACATTGAACGCAGATTAAAAGAGGATTTGCGCTGACAAACGCAAGCCTATACGACGGCTGCTGCTAATGCTAGCAAGTGCTGCGATACAACCTACGCGACGGCTGCTGACAATGCTAGCAGGTGTCGCAATACAGCTTACGCGACAGCTGCTGACAATGCTATAGGTGTAAGATGCATGTACACCGACCGGTAGTTGTTAGGATTGGAAACTGCTTTTCTTTTAAAGTATATTAAATTTATCTTTACAAGTTTGCGTTGCAAACTTTCTTATAATAGGAGTATTTTATGAAAGTTGTTTTGTTTAACGGCAGCCGGAAAGACAATGGCTGTACTTTTACAGCGTTGGATTTGGTAGCTAAGAGTCTTGAATTTGAAGGTATTGAAACAGAAATTTTGAATATCGGACGAAGAGTTTTTAATGGCGAAATTGAAGCTGTTGTAAAAACTGCTTCTGAAAAGGTTAAAAATGCTGACGGTTTTGTTTTTGGCTCTCCGGTTTATTGGGCTAGTCCTAGCGGCGAACTTGTTATGTTTATGGACAGACTCTGGGCTGCTGCCGGTGCGGATTTTAGATTTAAGCCTGCGGCTAGTGTTTCGACCTGCCGCCGTGCAGGAAATACTGCTACTCTTGATGTTATAAATAAATATTTTGCTTATAGCGCAATGCCAATTGTTACTAGCTGCTATTGGAACGAAGTTCATGGAAAAACGCCGGAAGATGTTCTTAAAGACGAGGAAGGCGTTCAGACAATGACAATGCTTGGAAAAAATATGGCATGGATTTTAAAATCCATTGAAGCTGGCAAAAAGACTGTAAAACAGCCGGAATGGGTTGAAAAAGTTATGACAAATTTTATTCGTTAGCGGAAAAAAGCGTAAGGGAATGGAAGGGCGGCAAAGCCGTTGCGGAACGTAGTGGAGCAATGCAGGCGAAAGCCGGAACCCTGGAACTCCCGACGGCAACAAGTTGCCGGAACGCCCCAAAAACCGTAGAATTAAAAAATGTATAAAAATCCGATTATTTTGTGTGATTATTCAGACCCAGATGTTATTCGGGCTGGTGGAAATTATTTTATGGTGGCTTCGAGCTTTAATTTTACGCCGGGGCTGCCGATTCTTTTTTCTAAAAACCTGGTTGACTGGAAGCTGATAAATTATGCTGCTAAAAACATTCCGCTTGAACAGTACAATTTTCCTCAAAATGCAAAAGGCATTTGGGCGCCTTCGTTTTCGTATTACAAGGGAATTTTTTATATAATCGTTGGTTTGCCTGATGAAGGAATTTTTTTAACTCAAACTGATGATATTTTTGGAAAATGGTCTCCGCTTAAATTGATTTATAAGGCGAAAGGTTTTATTGATCCGGCGCTTTTTTTTGATGATGATGGAAATGCTTATGTTTATCATGCCTATGCAAAAAGCCGGTGTGGTTTTAACAGCAGAATCGGGCTTTTAAGGTTTAATAAAGAACTTAAGGTCTGTGAAGGCGAGGATAAAATTATCTTTGACGGAACTAAAACTCAGCCGACGATGGAAGGGCCGAAAGTTTACAAGAGAAACGGATTTTATTATATTTTTGCGCCGGCTGGAGGAGTTGCGGAAGGATGGCAGACTGTTTTGCGTTCTAAAAATCCTGAAGGTCCGTGGGAAGAAAAAATTGTTTTGAAGGAAGGCGAGTCTGGAGTAAATGGACCGCATCAAGGCGCTTTTGTCGAAACTCCTTTTGGAGAAAACTGGTTTATTCATTTTCAAGACCGTGGAATTTTTGGAAGAATTGTCCATCTTGAACCGGTTTTGTGGAAAAATGACTGGCCTTTGATGGGAACTTCTGTAAAAACAGGTCTTATGCCTGGAGAGCCGGTTTTAAAATTCAGGTCGCCGAAATTTAATATTCTAAAAAATTTGAAAAATCCTTTTAAGAAACCAGTCTGCGCTTTTGAAAATTGCGGTCTTGAATGGCAGTGGAGCGGAAATCATTCTGAAAAATTTGCAAAGGCTGAAAAGAGTTTTAATCCGGATGCGGAAAATTTTAGACTGGCTGTTTTGCATCGTGGTTCGAAAAATCAAAACGGTTTTCCAGTTTTATGGAATTCTTCAAATATTTTAACTCAAAAAATTCAGTATGAAAATTTTTATTTAAAAGCTGTTCTTGACGTAAGCAGTTTGCCAAATGGTTCTCGTGCGGGAATGATTTTTCTTGCAGATGAATACGCTTCTGTTGCGATTGAAAAAACTGTTTTGGGTTTTGATTTTGTTTATTTAAAATCGAAAAACGAGGATTTGACGGACGAAACTAGAAGTGAATTTGAAGTTTATCGTGAACACTTAAACTTGAAAAACGAAAATCAGCCGATAAAAATTCGAATGGATTTTATTTCGTTCAGTATATATTCTGGCGCGGTTCAGTTTACCGTGAAGACTGGAAGAGGCTTTAAAAATTCTTTTAAATGGAAAAGTGATTTTTTTACAACGGAAAGCGCGCACTGGGTTGGCGGCCGGTTCGGAATTTACGCGATAGGAAATGCAGAGGCTGACGAAAAAGGCAGCGCTTTGTTTAAGTCGATAAAAGTAAGACATTAAAAATGTATAATTAACTATTGGTCGTTAGTCTGTAATTCCAATTGTGTTTTGGATAACGGCCTTTCATTTCTTTGCAGATTTCTATCCAGGCGCCAGACCAAAAGTTTTCCAGATTGTCGGTGATTTGCAAAGGTCTGCGTGCTGGAGAAAGAAGCTTTAAAATTACAGGAATTCCTGAAATTTTTGGAGTTGAAAAACACCCGAAAATTTGTTGAATTATAATTTCGAGAATTGGAACAGCGTTTAATAAACGAACGTTAGCTAAATAACCGTCGATATTCAACATTTCTGAACTGATAAGCCGGCTTTCGTATTTTATTTTCGCTTTTTTTCCATTTTCGAGAATAATTGATGAAGGAACAGAACTGTCGATTTTTGTTCCGTTCAAAAAATAAAAAAGAGCGTCAAAAACTATGTTTTCGTCAATTTTGCTGGAAGTTATAAACGGCAAAAGCCAGGTTTCTGCGTTTTTTTGCAGAGATTCAATTTGTGTAAAAAGCTCCGTTTCAATATGGTTTGCATAAAATTGTGCTCGAAGCAGAAAGTCAAAAATTTTTTTATCAAATGGAAGAACCGAAAGACCGTTTTTTTGAACTTCTGAGCAAAGGGCCTTTCCAAAATCATGCGGAGAAACAGGCAATTTTTTTTCTTTTAGAAGGATTGCGCCATAATAGCTTTTTTGTGTTTTTTTGGCGGAAAAAGTTTTTTTGTCAAACTCCAGTTCTTCTGTTATTTCAGAATGATTTTTGAGCCAGTTTTCGAGCTGAATTGAGTCGATTTTTTCAAACGAATAAATTTTTCCTGTTGAGCTTCCTGCATTTACTTCCGGAGCAATGAGCCATTCCGGGCTTTCCTGATACGCTTTTGCAAGAACTGCTTTGCGGGCAGAGGGAAATTGATATAAAGTCTGCGCGGTGTTTTTTAAAAAAGATTGCTCTTCAATTGGCTGTTTTTTTCCGAGCCTGTCTGGAAATCCGGAGAGAAAAAGTTCTGTTTGTGAAAATTCTTCATATCCGCTTGGGCTTGAAGAAAAACCGCACTTTTCGATGCGTTTTTTTAATAGCGAAAGAAATTTTTTCTTTTGTTCTTCGTTTGCAGTTCCGTATTGGCTGAATTTTAGGACGAAATTTAAGGCTTCCTCAAGGTGGTTTGTTTTTTTTCCATAAAGGATTGCACAGGCCAGCCGCGGTTCAATTCCGAGTTCGAGGGCAAATTTTCCATTTTGAGTGATTTTTTCGTTTTCTAAAAAGCCGAATTCTGTTAAAAGCATTGCCGCGGCGTTCCAGGCGGATTTTGACGGAGAATCCAGCCAGAAAAATGAATCTATTTTTGTTGAGCCCCATTTTGCACATTCAAGAACAAGAGAAGCAAGGTTGCACCGGAGAATTTCTGGTTGAATTTCGCTATTGAGAATGTCAAATTTGCTCCAAAGTCTGACGCAACGTCCGCTCATAAGTCTTCCGGCTCTTCCTGCTCTCTGGTCGGCGCTGAACTGGCTTGCTTTTTCGGTTACAAGTCTTTCCATTCCGAGAGAAACATTCATTTTGCTGATTCTTGAAAGCCCGCTGTCGATTACTGTTGTAACGCCTGGAACTGTCAAAGAGGTTTCTGCAATTGATGATGATAAAATTATTCGTCTTGGAGAAGAAATTGGAACTTCTGAGAGAATTTTTTTTTGTTCGGACAAAGGAACCGAAGAATGCAAGGTCAAAATTTCCGCTTCCGCTGAAGAAAGCGAATTTTCTAATTCTGAACGGAGCTTGTTGATTTCTGCAATTCCTGGAAGGAAAACGAGGATTGAGTCGGTTCTGTTTTGATTTTTGACCAACGGACATTTGTTTATTGGCTGCGAAATTTCATCTAAAACAGCATTTTTTACCGAAATTTTGTCTTTATAAACGATTTCTACCGGAAACTGTCTGCCAGGAATTTCCATAACCGGAGCGGCTGGCTGTGATAAAAATTCTGCAATTCTTTTTGAATTTATTGTTGCCGACATGATTATAACAAAAAGGTCGTCGCGCAGAGACATTGCTTCTTTTAAAAACGCAAGCGCAAGGTCCGCATGTACAGAACGTTCATGAAATTCGTCTATAACTACAACATTTGTATCTTCTAAAAGAGGATCATTTTGAAGGCGGCGCGTTAAAATTGCTTCGGTTATAACCTCAAACCGGGTTTTTTGAGATATTTTGCTTTCTAAGCTCAATGTGTAGCCGACAGTTTCGCCTGTTTTTTCTTCGATAAGCGAAGAAATTCTTTCTGCAAGCGCAACTGTTGCAAGCCGTCTTGGTTCGAGCATGAGGATTTTTCCGTTAAATTTTTCTAGAAGCGCGAGCGGAACTGCGGTTGATTTTCCTGCGGCGGTTTGTGCCGTTAAAACTAAAAATCTTGACGGAGAATTTTTTAAATTTTGGCAAATTTGCTCAAGGTAAGGAGTTATGGGAAGATTTTTAATTTTTTCGTTTATAAACATTTTTATTCAATTCCTGCTGCCTGCAGAAGAGTTTTTGTGTACGGATTTTCCGGGTTTGACAGAAGCTCGTCGGTCGGCTTTTCTTCGACAATTTGACCTTTGTACATAACGCCGATTCTGTCTGCCATGTAAGCGACAACGTTTAAATTATGACTTATAAAAAGATATGTCAAATTCATTGATTTTTGCATTGTCTTGAGAAGATTTAGGATTTGGGCTTGAATTAAAACGTCGAGTGCGCTTACACATTCATCGCAAATTACAAATTCCGGATTTAAAATCATTGCGCTGGCAATTGCAACTCGCTGCCTTTGTCCTCCAGAAAGCTGATGTGGAAATTTTTCGAGAGAATCTGGCGGAAGCCCGACTAAAGTGCGCATTTCGTTTATGATTTTGCTGCGTTCAAGTTTTGTTTTGCCGATTTTGTGAATTATTAGAGGTTCTTCGATTATTGATTTGATTTTCTTTTTTGGATTTAGCGAAGAATATGGATCCTGAAAGATTATTTGGCAGTGGCGCCGGAAATTTTTTTCATCTTTGACAGGGGTTCCTTCAAATAAAATTTCTCCGGAATCTGGTTTTTTAAGGGCGCAAATTAAGCTGCTTAAGGTTGATTTGCCGCAGCCGGATTCGCCGACCAGCCCGTAACATTCGCCTTTGTTTATTGAAAGATTTACGCCATTTACGGCATTTGTAATTCCGTTTTTTGTTGAGAAAGCTTTAAAAACATTTTTACATTCGATTATTTTTTGCGGATTATTCATTTTGCCATTCTCCAAAATGTACAGGAAGTTTTTCGTGGCGTTTTTTTGCATCTGGAATGGAATCTATGAGCGCCTTTGTATATGGGTGCTGAGGATTTTTTAATATTTCTTCTGTTTTTCCTGTTTCTACGATTTTTCCTTTGTACATTATATAAATTCTTGAACAGAGTTTTTTTACAACTGTAAAATCGTGTGTTATTAAAAGAAGCGCCGTGTTAAATTCACTTTTTAAGTTCTGAATTATCGAAAGAATTTTATTTTGCGTTGAAACGTCCAGTGCGGTTGTCGGCTCGTCCGCAATTAAAAGCTCAGGATTTGTCATAAGCGCGCTTGCAATCATTACGCGCTGTCTCATTCCTCCTGAAAGCTCGTGCGGATAGCAGTTGAAAATTTTTTTTGTGTCTTCAAGTCCGGTCATTTTTGCAAGTTTTTCTGCCTGTTTTTGAGCCTCTTGCTTTGAAATTCCTTTTATAAGGGCTGATTCTTCTATTTGCTTGCCGATTTTTAAGAGCGGATTTAAACTTGTCATGGGTTCCTGGAAAATAATTGATTTATTTTTTCCGGTAAAAGTGATTGTTCCTTCAGTGATTTTTGCATTTTCCGGCAAAAGGTTCATTATGCTGAGAGAGGTTATTGTTTTTCCTGAACCGGATTCTCCGACGAGGGCGACAAATTCTCCGGGAAAAATTTCCAAATTTACGTTTTTTACTGCCGTAAAGTTTTTTTGCCTGGAGCAAAATTCAACTGACAAATTTTCTATTTTTAGCAAGGGTTTTTGTAAATTCATTTTATTTTCCATTTACTTCCGAAATTCCATCGCCAATTAAATTTACGCCAAAAACAAGAATTATCAGAAAAATAAGCGGAAAAATAATTCCTGCTGGATTTGTAAAAATGTAATGCTGGGCGTCGTTCAACATTCTTCCAAAACTTGGGTATGGCGGACGGACTCCAAGTCCGAGGTAGCTTAAACCAGATTCATTCAAAATTGCCATTGAAAAACTCAAGGTTGCGGTTATGAGAAGGTCGCTTAAAATATTTGGTAAAATATGAATGTACATGATTCTGAAATTTCCAGCGCCGCGGGCTTTTGCGGATTGCACAAAAAGTGAATTTTTAAATTTGATGTAGCCGGAACGGGTGATTCTTGTAAAGCGGGGAATGCTCATAATGCAGAGAACCAGAATTGTAACTTTGATGTCCGGTTCAAAAACCGCGGCGAGCATCAAAGCCAAAAGAATTCCAGGAAAAGCCATTTGTGTGCTGACAAGCTTCATGATGATTGTGTCGGCAATTCCGCCAAACCAGCCGCAGATTGAGCCTAGAACCAGTCCTGTAAAAAGTCCAAAAATCATTACAATAAAGCCGATTATGACAGAAATTCTCAGACCGACCATTATTCTGCTTAAAACATCGCGGCCAAGTGAGTCTGTTCCAAGAAGATGATGAAATGACGGCGATTCAAGTTTTGCGGCGGCGTTTGTCAAATTTGGATCGTACGGAAGCCAAATTGTTCCTGCAAGCATGAATAGAATTATGAAAGAAAACATGCAAAAACCAGTTAAAAATGTTTTGTTTTTTAAGTATTTTGCCAGGTTTTCTTGAAGAATTTTCATATTTGAATTCATTATTGGCTACCTCTCAAAATTCCTTGTCCTTGGGTCAATAATTGAATAAAGAATATCGACCGCAAAGTTGCAGGTCAAAGCCATTGCGGCAAGATAAACTGTCAGACCTTGCAGCAGCGGAAAATCTCTTGAAGAAATTGAATGAATTATAAGTTTTCCAATTCCTGGAAGAGAAAAAACATTTTCAATTATTATGCTTCCTCCAAAAATATCTGCGGTAATAAGACCGAGAGTTGTAATGGATGGGATGAGCGCGTTTCTGAGCACGTGGCGAACGATAACCTGTTTTTCATTCAAACCTTTGCTTTTTGCCGTTCTTACATAATCCTGCTTTAACTCATTTTCCATGCTTGTTTTTATGTATCTTGCGAGAATTGAAGATGAGCCCAGCGAGATTGCCAGCGAAGGCAGAATAAGACTTTTTGGACCGTCAAAACCTACCGAAGGCAACATTTTTAATCCGACAGTAAAAATTAAAATCAAAATAAGGGCTGTGCAAAATGACGGCATTGAAACCCAAATTTGATTTAAGACAGAAAGACAGCGCCAGAGCTTTTTTTTTCTGTTGAGTGCAAATGTAATTCCCAGAAAAGTGCCGATTGCAATGGTAAAGACAAGCGAAAGCAACGATAGAGACGCGGTAGTTTTGAGGGCACCTGCAATTAAAGAAGAAACGCTTTGGTTATATTTGTAGGAAATTCCAAGATTTCCGCAAAATGCTCCTTTTAGCCAGTTTGCATAGCGCAAGGGAAGGCTTTGATTTAGCCCAAGTTGAAGTTCAAGAGCTTCAATTTGAGTCTGGTCTGCGTCTGGTCCGAGAATTGCAAGCGCCGGATTGCCAGGAAGAAGCTGGAATGTAAGAAAAGTCACCAGGGTTACAAGAAGAAGAGTCGTCATAAAGTCGATGAATTTTCTTACATAAAAGCTCATTTTTTGTTCCTTTTTTTTGTCGAATAATATTCTAGTCAATAAAGTAAAGTGTTGAAAAATCGTAAAAATTTACTGGATAAGGAGTGTAGCCGGCTATATTTTTTTGAGTGATGATATTGCGGCCTGGATCGCAGATAAAGACAGCAGGGCAGTCCATTGTAAGAATTTCCTGACATTTCTTAAAATAATCTGCGCGTTTTTTTAGATCGATTTCTGATTCTGCTGCTGCAAAATTTTTGTCATATTCAGGATTTCTATATTTTATAAAGTTGCGTTTGTAATCTGAACAGTAACGGCGAAGAACTTCTGACGGATCAATTTCTCCTGCAAATGCAATTACAGTTGTCTGATATTCAGCTTTTGAATAAACTTTGTCTAGCCAGGTTGTCCATTCAACAGGAACAATTGTGCAGTTGATACCAAGCGGTTTGAGCATATTTACGATAATCTGGGCAGTATCAACGTGAGGCTGGTAGTTTGCAGGAACTGTAATCGTCATATCGAACCCGTTTTTGTAAGACGACTGATTCATATATTCTTTTGCTTTTTCAATATTGTAAGAAAAAATTCCGGAAAGCTTGTCGTTGTAGCAATCGCCTAAAATCGGGCTAAAATTTGAATAAAGTTCAGTTGCAAAACCGTCAAAAACGCCGTTTATGATTTCTGTTTTGTCAATTGCGCAGGTAATTGCCTTTCGAACGTTGATGTCTGCAAGCGGAGGATAAGAATTGTTCATTCCAAGAATTTGAATCATATTTTGCGGATGACTTATGATTTTAAAGTTCTTTTCGAGCATTTTTGCGTTTGTTCCGGAAATCATCTGGGCAACGTCGATTTGGCCAGACTGAAGCGCAGATATTGCTGAATTTTCGTCGGTCATAATGAGAATCTCGATGTTTTTTATTTTTCCAGCACGTTCTTTATCGTAGTAATCATCGTTGCGTTCAAAAACTATTTTTTCGTGAAGAGAATATGAAACGAATTTATAAGGGCCTGTTCCAACCGGCATTGTTTCGTTGTCATTGTAATCGTGCAAAAGAATTGGACTTGTCGCTACAAGAAGCAAAAAGGCTCCAGAAGTTTTTTTCAGTTCAATTACAAAAGTGTAGTCGTCTGGGGCAGAAACTGATTTTACAATCTGCATATTGTCGGAACGTGCTGCAAGACCGTCGAGGCCTGCCAAATTTTTGTAAGTGAAAACACAGTCGGCAGAAGTAAATTCTGTTCCGTTGTGAAATTTTACGCCTTTGCGAAGGTTAAAAGTATAAGTTAAAAAATCGTCAGAAACTGAGTAATTTTCTGCAAGGGCAGGATAAAGAGAGCCGGTTTCATCATATTTTAAAAGTCCTTCAAAAATATTGTCTGTAACGGCGGCTGTTTCGGCAGCGGCAGATTTCCATGGAAAAAAACTGTCCGGTTCAGAGCACATTGTCATTCTCAAAGTGTCGTGAGATTTTTTTGTTCTGCATGAAGAAAATGCGAGAGCTGTTGCAATCAATGCCAGCGTCAAAAGTTTTATTGATTTTTTCATTTTTATGTTCCTATAAATGGAATGACCCAAAAGTATCTTTTCTGTCATTTTCGGGTCTGACCCGAAATTCTAAATGCCATATATTGCAATCATTTAGAACTTATTAGACATCCCCTTTAAGTTGTTTCGCAACGAAGAGAGAAACAACCGATGATAATAAAGTTTGCAACGCAAACTTTTTAAGAATTAAGTTCAAGCGCCTTTTTTACGCCGATAAGCGTAAGTTCCGGGAAAATTTCGTCAAAAATATTGCAGTTTTCAAAAATTTTTGCAAAACCGCCAGTACCGACAATGTACGGCTTGTCTTCGGGATTTTCGCTTTTAAAGACTTCTGAACTGATTGTGCGGCAAATTTCTTTAATTGCGCCTGCTGTTCCAAAATAAATTCCAGACTGAATTGCTTCGATTGTTGCAGTTGCGCAGGCTTTTTCGCTTTTTTTTATATCGACATGCGGCAGTTTTGAAGTGCCGGAAGCAAGTGCCTGAACTGAAATTTTTAAGCCAGGAAGAATTGAGCCGCCTAAATATTCCTTGTTTTTTGTAAGCGCATGGATTGTTGTTGCCGTGCCCAAATCGACAATGATTAAATTTTTGTTTGGACAAAGCGAAACAGCGCCGATAGAGTCGGCGATTAAATCTGCGCCGATTTCTTTTGGATTCTGCATTTTTAGTTTTAGACCGTTTTTGATTCCGGCTTGAATAAAAAGAGGCTCGATTCCAAAATATTTGAGGATTCCACTGGAAAGAGAATAGTTGATTGGCGGAACAACTGAGCAAATTCCAATTTGAGTGATTTTTTCGGGAGAAATGTTGTTTTCCCGAAGAACAGAGCGAAGGAAAATTCCAATTTCATCGGAGGATGAATTTTTGTGAGTTGTCTGGCGGAACTGTAAAATCAGCTGGTCGCCGTCAAAAACTCCTCCTGTGATGTTTGAATTTCCAACATCGAGAGTAAGTGTCATAGTACCTGTCCTTAAGATCAAGTCTATTAAGGCAAATGCCTTTTAAGATGTGAAAAAAATTTGTAGTCACTGCTGCCAACGGCAGTCAATGCTTTTTTTAACATACAGTTTTGTAAAAAAAAAATAAAGTATTATGTAAAAAGTTTTTATTATTGAGTATAATTTGGTTATGAAAATCGTAATTGTTGGTGCCGGTTTTACTGGAATTCAACTGGCAAAAAGACTTGTAAACGGAAAAAATGATGTTGTTTTAATTGATAACGATGATGAAGTTGTAAGGCATGCTTCTAACAGTCTGGATTGCAATGTAATTCATGCGGAGGGCAATAATCTGGATGTCCTGGAAGAAGCTGGAATTAAAAATGCCGATGCCCTTGTTTGCGTTACCTCAAATGACGAAGTAAATATGATTACGTGTTCGCTGGTTGACGCTGTTTATCCGGATGTTACGAAAATTGCGCGTGTCCGGAACTATGCTTATTATGTGGACACGACATCTGTTGAAAAGGCAAAAAAACGCCGGCCGCTTTATGGCGTTGATTATATGGTCCATCCCGACGTTGAAGCTGCGGAAGCGATTGCAAATGCGGCAAATCACGGAGCTATTACCGATGTTATGCCTTTTGGCGACCAGTATGAACTTATTAGAATTACCGTAGAAAAGGGAAGCCGCCTGGAAAACCAGAAAATTATTAGTCTTCGGAAAATTACGGACAGGCCGATTCTTGTTGCCTATGTTGAAAGCAACGGCGAAACTCGCTTGCCAAGCGGCGAAACTGTAATTAAGGCGGAAGATTGCCTGGGCGCGCTGATGTTAAAGCAGGATATTCCGGAATTTTTAAAACTTTGCGGTTCAAAGCTTAAAGAAATTAAAAAAATTGCAATTATTGGCGCTGGAAGGGTCGGAACAATTGTTGCCGAAAAGCTGATAGAACGAAAGTCTACTTTTATTACGCGGCTTTTTAAGCGTGAAGGAAATCCGACTCAAGAATTCTGCATTATTGACAGCGACGAGAGTCTTGCTAAGGCTGCTGCTGAAAAATTCTCTAAGATAAAAGTTTTTTGTACGGATGCGACGGAAGAAGGTTTTGTTGAAGAAGAAGGACTTGATAAATACGACCTTGTAATCTGTACTACTTCTAACCACGAATTGAATATTGTAATGGCGGCTTATTTTGAATCTCTCGGCATAAAAAACAGCATTGCGCTGGTTCAAAATAATGCTTTTGGCGAAATTGCCAGAAAAATTGGAATTGAAGTTGCTGTTCCAATTCGGGATACGGTTGTTGATTCAATTATGAGCCACTTAAAAGGAAAGGCGGTAACTGGTGTTCATACGGTCAATGACGGTTCTCTTGAGATTATGGAAATAAAAGTTGATGAAAAAAGTCCGGCAGTCGGCAGCACTCTCCGCGATATTGCAGAAAATGGTAAATTTTTGGTTCTGATGATGCAAAAAAATGGATCGGACGAATATTTTATTCCGATTGGAAGCACAAAAATTGAAGCCGGCGACGAAATTGTAATGATTACGACTCTTGAAGAGAATCAGCATGTGCTTGAAAAATTTGGAGCGGAACTTTAAATGCAGACGGTTTTTGTTTTTGTAAGAATTTTTGCAATTATTCTTTCGATAATTGGAACTTCGTTTTTGCTGCCGATTGGGACGGCGCTTGCTTTTGGTGAATATGAAGCGATTTTTCCGTTTTTAATTCCAATGGTTGTTGCGTGGATTTTTGGCTCTGCTTTTTATTTTGGCGGAAAAAAAGTTCCCGTAAGACTTGGAACAAGAGCAGTTTTTGTTTTTGTAAGTTTTGCCTGGGTTGCGATAAGTTTTTTTGGCGCAATTCCGCTTTTTGCCGGCGGTTGGATTAGTGATTTTTCGGGCGCGGTTTTTGAATCTGTAAGCGGTTTTACTACGACTGGAGCAACGGTTTTAAAAGATGTCGAAAGTTTGCCTCGCGCTGTAAATTTGTGGCGAATGGAAATGCACTGGCTTGGCGGCATGGGAATAATTGCGCTTACAACTGCTGTCTTGCCTTTGCTTGGCGTCGGAGGTTTTGCGCTTGTAAAAGCTGAATCAACTGGTCCGGAAAAAGGAAAAATCACTCCAAAAATGGCAAATACTGCAAAGGCTTTGTGGGGAATTTATTTTGCTTTGACGGTTATTCAGACTGTAATTTTAATGTTTTGCGGAATGGATTTTGTGGACGCTCTAAGCCATGCTTTTTCGACTTTAGGCACAGGCGGTTTTAGTTCAAAAAATGCAAGCATCGCAGGATTCAATTCTCTTTCTACAGAAATTGTCTGCACAGTTTTTATGTTTCTGGCAGGTGTAAATTTTAGCCTTTATTTTTACGTGATTACCGGAAAATTCACCGAATTAAAGAACAACAGCGAGCTCAAGGCTTATGTTGGTATTTTTGCAACTGTTGTTTTGTGCCTGGCTTTTTCGCTTGTTAAGTTTTATGGCGGTTTTGGAAAAGCTTTAAGATACGCTTCGTTCCAGGTTGCAACGATTATGAGTACGACTGGTTTTGCTACGGCCGATTTTATGAAATGGCCAGCGGCGAGCCAGTTTTTTATATTCATTTTGTTTTTTATAGGCGGATGTTCTGGTTCAACTTCCGGCGGTATTAAAGTTATTCGATGGGTAATTCTTGCAAAAAAAGCACGCGTTGAAATGCTCAAGATGATTCATCCTCACGGAGTTTTTTCTGTTCGGGTAAATGGTTCGCCAGGACGAGAAGATCTGGTTTTAAACATTGCGCCTTTTGTCTTTCTTTATTTTTGTCTTGCATTTATTTCTACTTTTGCTGGAACTCTTGGCGGACTTTCTGTTTTTGAGTCGTTTACGGCAAGTTTTTCGATGCTTGGAAACATTGGACCTGCTTTTGGTCCGTTTATGGAATATAGCTGGATTCCTTCGTTCTTAAAATGGATTTTTAGTTTTATGATGATTGCCGGTCGTCTCGAAATTTACAATTTGATAATTCTTTTTACAAAAGATTTTTGGAAAAATTAAAATGCTTAATTCATCTCTCTTAAAAAATAAAGGTCTTAATTATTGTTTTGCGTTGCTTGTAATTCTAATTTGGGGAATTACTTTTGTTAGCACAAAATATTTGCTGCGAAGTTTTAGCGCGTTTGAAATTCTTACAGCCCGCTTTATAACTGCTTACGCAGTGCTTTGGCTTATGAAGCCAGAGCGAATGAAATTGTCTTGCAAAAAAGATGAGTTGTGGTTTTTTGCGGCTGGAGCGAGCGGAGTATCTGTTTATCAGTTTTTGGAAAATATTGCGATAGACTATACTTTGCCGGCGAATGTTTGCATTATTGTTTCAATATGTCCAATGTTTACTGCGATTATTGCTCAGATTTTTTTGAAAGAAAAAAATATTAACCTTCTTTTTGTTGTCGGATTTTTGGTTGCGATTTCTGGAATTGTGTTTGTTACTTTTAACGGTGCGCTCGTATTTCATTTAAGCCCAAAAGGCGATTTTCTTGCTTTGGCGGCCGCGGTTTGCTGGGCATTTTATTCTTTAAGTGTTACGAAAATCGCTTCATTTAATTTGAATCCGATAAGCTCTACTAGACGGCAATTTTTTTGGGCCTTGGTTTGTATGATTCCTATTGCGGTTTTTGGAATTTTGAATGGGAAAAATTCTCCAATGACTTATATAAATCTTTCTGCCGCGGCAAATGCTGAACGCTGGTCGGATATTTTTAACTGGTTAAATTTTGGATTTTTAGGAATTGCGGCAAGCGCTTTTGCCTTTGCGGTTTGGAATTTTGTTTGTAAAAATCTTGGAACTGTAAGGGTGACGGTTTTTCTTTATTTGACTCCAGTTGTAACGATTGTTTTTGCGTTTCTAATTTTGGGCGACAAAATTACCTTGATGGGAAGCATTGGCGCGGTTTTGACGATTTCCGGCCTTGCAATTTCTCAGGCGAGCAAGAGAAAAGAAAAAGGCAAGCGGAGTATGCCGAATAAAGGTTAGATGTTGATTTTCTGTTAAATTTGACAAAATCGTTCGGCTAAATGTTAGCGTTCGAGCGAAAATTAAAACATAAAAAGCTGCGAATCCTTAAAAGTTTCCTGTTTTGCTTGTTGAATAATGTCGTTTGGACGGGAATTTCCAATTAAAAAAGACGAATTTTTGTCGTGCTGTAAAAAATTTTTTTGAACGGTTTTTTCATCATAGTTTGCGTAACAGTATTTGCAAAGGTTTGGACAGGAATTGTAATATCCAATATCGCGCGTTGGAAGGCAGGAACAATTTTTTCTTAGTATTTGATGCACGTTTTTAGACAAACGGGCGTTAATTATCATTTCGATAAGTTCTTTTGAAATACATTCGCCTTTTTGAATGCCATAGTCAGATAAATCGAGTTTTTCTGCGCAAGATTCAATTTTTATTTCGTATTCTCCGGCAATTCTTGCAAAACTTCCAGCTAAAAATTTTTGGTCGCTTTCGCTTACTTCTTTTAACTCTGGAAATTTTTTAATTGTTTTTGAATACAAGTCGACAAAACTGATTACACAACGGTCTGTATAAGGAGAAAGTTTTTCGCACATTTTTTTGAACTCGCGGATATGAGTTGCCACCGTGTAAGTTGAATCAACAAAAATCGGATCGTATCGCCAGCAGACTTTTTCCTTGCCAAGTTTTTGAGAAAGCTCGGCAAAAGCTTCAATTACGGTTTGTTTTTCGGGAACATTAGGCTCGATTTCTTTTCCATACGGAGTGATTGTGACAAAAAAATAAGTTCCAAAATTTTTGAGTTCGTCCAGATAAGGAATAAGAGGCTTAGGATTTTTTGTGCAGAAAACAAGGCAGTCAACGGTTTTTGGCTCAAGTTTGTAACGTGTAACTTTTTGCGGAACATAAGGATTACGCACATCGACAAACCCGGCGCGGATACGATTTATAAGCCATTCAGAATAAAAAGCGGGAATATCCGTCCGTCCAGAAGCAAATATAATCATAAAAATATTATAGAACAAAAGCGGTTTTGTTGGAAATTGAGAAACTGAAAAATATTTTTTAAAGTAAAAAAATCCCCGCTGAACAGAACATTTTCCGTTCAGCGGGGACATTACGCTAAAAGCGGTTTTTCTATTTTACAATCAACTTGTTCATAGATTTTATAAAGTCTGTAGGACTTGAAAGTTCGGCTCCGCTTACGAGAAGCGCCTGGTCGAGAAGAACTTCCGAAACGTCTGAAATATAACCTTCGTCGGTTGCGTTTTCGAGCGTTTTTACGATTGCGTGGTCAGCGTTTACTTCAAGAATTGGTTTTACTTCTGGAGCTGTCTGGCCCATTGCGCGCATCATTCGTTCCATCTGGATCCCAGGATCGTTTTCGTCAACAACAATACAAGACGGACTGTCGCTCAATCTTTTTGAAAGAACTACATCTTTTACACGCTCTCCAAGCGCTTTTTTAATTTTTTCCTGAACAGGTTTAAAAGCTTCTTCCTTTTTCTTTGCTTCGTCTTTGTCGATTCCGAGCTCGTCGTCTGAACCTGCGCGGTTTACACCCTTGAGCTCAAAGTCTTTGTATTTCATAAGGCTTGGAATTACAATGTCGTCAATATCATCCGCCATAATCAATACTTCAAAGCCCTTGTTTTTGTATGCTTCGAGGAGAGGACTTGCACGAAGGTTCTTTTCGTTGTTGCCTGTAATGTAGTAGATTGCTTTTTGTTCCGGCTTCATTCTCGAAACATAATCTTTAAAGCTTGTCCATTTTCCGTCGCCGTTTCCGCTTTCGTCCGTAGACTTGAATCTTACGATTTCTGCAATTTCTTCGCGGTTTGCGTAGTCAGAGTAAAGACCTTCTTTTATTGGGCGATTGAAGTTTTCTACAAATTTATTCCATTTTTCAATTGCTTTTTTATCGTCGTCAGTAGGATTTTCTGCTTTGCGCGCTTTGTCCGCTGTTTCACCGAGTTTTTTAAATTCGCTCAAAAGTTTTTTTACGGAAGCCGACTTAATATTGTCCAAAATTCTATTCTGCTGCAAAATTTCGCGGCTTACGTTCAAAGGCAAGTCTTCCGAATCAATAATTCCTCTTACAAAACGCAGATAAGACGGCAAAAGCTCGCGGTCATCGTCTGTAATAAATACGCGTTTAACATAAAGTTTTACGCCGCTTTTGTAGTCTGCCTGATACATATCGAACGGAGCCTGCTGAGGAACATAGAACAAAGTTGTATATTCCTGGGTTCCTTCCGCATGCGTGTGAACATAAAAAAGCGGATCCTGGCTGTCGTGGCTGATTGTCTTGTAGAAAGCGTTGTAGTCTTCTGGTTTAAGCTCAGATTTTGGTCGTTTCCAAAGAGCAGATGCAGTGTTTACCTGATCAACTTTGTTTTCGCTGCCAGTAACGTTGCCTTTGTCGTCGTATTTGTTCTGTGTGTAGTGCAGATAAATCGGGAAAGCAATGTGGTCAGAATAGCGCTTGATAAGTTCTTCAATCTTCCAGCGGGAAGCATAATCTTTGCTGTCATCGTTCAAAATCATCTCGATTGCAGAACCGTGAGTCTCAGGCTTGTCGAATCCGAATTTTTTTGCTTCGTCAGAATCAGCCTTGATTTCTTCAATTGAGTAAGAATTTGTGCCGTCGCTCGACCATTTGTAAATTTTGTCTGTCGCGGCCTTTCGTGTATAAACATTGATTTCTTTTGCAGCCATAAAAGCCGAATAAAAACCAACACCAAACTGGCCGATTAAATTAGATTCGCCGGCATTTTTGTCGTTTGAAATTTTTTCGATAAAAGCCTTAGTTCCTGAGCGGGCGATTGTTCCGAGGTTGTTGTTCAAATCGTCCTCGTTCATACCGATTCCCGAATCCTGAACAGTGAGCACTTTTGCAACATCGTTAAAACTGATGTCAATCCGCGGCTCAGTCTTTAAATTTTTGTAAGCGTCTTCCGAAACCATAAGGTAATTCAATTTGTCCAGAGCGTCGGAAGCATTAGAAACAATCTCGCGCAGGAAAATGTCCTTGTTTGAATACATCGAATGAATTATCAATTTAAGAAGCTGATTAACTTCTGTCTGAAACTGATACTTTGCCATTTATCTATCTCCCAAAATTTAAAAGTTTTTCACTTTAAAAATAATAAAAAAAAACGCATAAGCATAGAAAAAAATAAAAATTTTTGGAGCGCATCTTCCGCAGAAAAAACAACATTCAGTCAAAAAGCACAGTTGCCGCAAAAACCGGCTTTCCACCCTTCGCTAGGCGCTCATTGCCGTCCGGCAACTCCGGGGTTCCAATCCGGGCTGCAAGCCCGGCCGTGCGCGGAAGCGCACACGAAAAAAAGACGGGTTTTGCGGAAGCAAAAGCCGCAGCATGCGAAGCATGCAAGCCCGGCCGTGCGCGGAAGCGCACACGAAAACTGTGTCAAAATTATCCGAATTTTCAAAAAAAATTGCAAAAAAGCGGACAAAAGTGCTCAAAAAATTGCATTTGTTCAGAAAACTGTCCAAAATCTGCCTGTCAAAAAATGAAAAACCGAAAATTTGCTGTTTTTACAGTTTATTTTTTTTCAAAAAATTCGTTCTCAGACTGAAAAAATGCTTTTTTATTTAAGATTTTTAACTTGGCACACTTTTTGCTTATAGATATATGAAAGCTAGAAAAAACTAAGTTTTCAAAACTTTGGAGGTAATGTATGAACGATTTAGCACTTTTTAATGACTTGTTTAATGATTTTGGAGATGACGGTTATACAATGCCGGCATTTAGTTACAAAAAAATGTTCCATATGCCAAAGGTAGACGTAAAGGAAAATAAAGAAAACTATACTTTGACAATGGATATGCCTGGCAAAACAGACAAAGACGTTGACATTGAATTGAACCAGAATGTTTTGACAGTTTCTTCTAAAGACGAAGTTAAAAAAGAAGAAAAATCAGACAAAAAAGACGAAGCAAAATGGCTCATTCGTGAACGCACAGTTTCATCATTCAAGAGAAGTTTTACACTCCCAGATGATGTAGACAGCGAAAAATTGACAGCCAACGTAAAAAATGGCGTTTTGACAGTTTCAATGCCAAGAAAAGCTCTTGCGCAGCCAAAACACATTGCAATTACCAATGCATAAGTTTATAAAAGCTAGGCGTTAATTAAAATGAAAGCATCCGTTTTTAAGAAATCTTGCTTAGAACGGATGCTTTTTTTAGTTTAAATTATTCTTTTCTATTTTTTTTAATATAATTTTTTGATTGTCAGCAAAAGTCAGAATTAGTTCTTTTTTATCTTGAGAGAATTCAAAATTTAATTTAATCGGAATTATTTTTTCAAAGTCTTGAATTTCATCATTTTGAATTTGATAATAAGGCTCTAAAATCAAAAATGACTTTTTTATAAAAAAATCTCCGCCGTCGGTTTGACTTTTTTGTGCAAAAGATTTTAACTTTTCTGTGGAGAAATTTTTTGGAGCTTTTGCTTTATCAAGATTAATTTTTGAAATTTTGTTTTGTATATGTTTTTTAAAAGTTCCATTTTCGGTAAAAATAAATACCATTTTGCTTTCTGTATAAATACTGGCAAATAAAGTTTTTGGATTTTCTGGTTCTCTAAATAAATCGGATTTTAAAGTAGAAAAATTTTCCCAATAACCAAAAAAATCCTTTTTTGAAAAATTTTCTTTTTCGCAGGAAAAAATGAGACTAAGAAAAATAAATAAAATCGAGAGTTTTATAATTTTTTTCATAAGTATTTGTTTAAAAGTAAAAGTTTTTTATTCAATTTTTTACCATTAAATGCAGCAATAGTTTCGTTTTTGGAGTTTTTAATATTTATCGACTTAATTCCTTTTGAAATAAGATGAGTCATTTGCTCTGGAGAAATAAGTGATTCGAGTCTTACCATTATATCTTTTTTGACAGGCTCGATATAAAGTAACTCTTTCTGAGAGAGAACTATTTTTTCGGAATCCGTTTCTAGTGAAATTTCTAAATTAAGAATTTGCTGTTTAGAGAGATTTTTTACGCAGAGTGAAATTTTTATCGAAGTTGGAGCGCAAAACCCTTCGTTATTAAGAAACGAGGTTGTGTCGATAGAAAAATCGGGAATCAATTTGTTTTGGTATTTGCAAGGAGTTGTAAATACCATTTGTGAATTATTTTTTGAAGGAAAATCTAATACAGAAGAATTTGTTTTACAGCAAAAAAATGTACAACAGAATAAAAGAATAAAATATATTTTTTTCATATTAAGACAAATAACCTTGAAAAACTAGAATTTTTCTAGTTTTTCAAGGTAAAAAAAATTTAGTTGCCAGTTACAATTGTTGTGTGACCATAGTAAAAACCCAAATAATTGAAAGTCTTTAAGTCAACTGTTGAAATTTTTGTAATTCCAGCTTTTTTTGCTGCATCGGCAATACCGTAATCTCCGCCACCAATTGGAATAATACCAAAAAGGTATCCAGCAGTATTTGTTCCTACTTTTGCACCAAGCTCATTTGAAGTTGCACATACTGGTGCTACAGATGTACATCCGATAAATGCTGATGCTGAAACGATTAAAGCAAGAAGCAAAGCAATTTTTTTCATAAAAACCCCCTGAAAAAAAACTATTCAATTTTACCCCCCCCCAGTATTTTGTCAATACGCATATGTATAGCTTTTAAATTTATGTAAAATTTGAATTGATTTCTAAAATTTTTAAAATTATACTAGTTAACCTGAATGTCGAGTTAAAAAAACAGATTACTGAATTGTCGTTCCTATGCTAACGAGGTTGTCATTGCCGTGCTTGACAGCGCGATGTTTGCATAGCAAGCTCGGTTAGCAATCTACTGAAAATTTCCAACGGGATTATCGGGATGGGCAAGCCTGATAATGATAGTAAATTATAAAACTCAAAATTTGGGCTATTTTTTAATAAGTTAATAATGTAAAATAAGGTTAAACTTATGGCGAATGGAATTGAAGATTTAAAAGAAAAAAATAAAGATTGTGAGTTGAACAAAATTAAACCGCATGAATTTACGCAGTGGACGAATTTTCAGGGCAGGGAAGATGCGGAAATGCTGGAAGAAAAATCTGCCGGCTGGAGCGCTCTAAAAAGCTCTAAAGGTGATTATGACGTCTGGGATGAAGATTGAATTTTTGCATAGTATTTTCATTGCGGCTAGAAATTTATAAAAAAGGGAGGAGCCCCTCCCTCGCTCCAACCCTGCGGTTTTCCGCTACCCACCCAGCGGGGCCACCCCGCAACGCCCCAAGCCATAGAAAAAAAAGGAAAAATAGCTTAGATTAAAGAGATGATAAATGACGAAACCGACTGGAAAAATTCTGATATAAATGTCGATTCTCTTTGGTTTATTCAAAAGCGTGATTCTTTTGGCAAGCATGAAAATAATTATCATGGAAATTTTGTTCCGCAAATCCCATATCAGCTTGTAAAACGTTACACTCATAAAAATGACACCGTTTTAGAGCTTTTTGCAGGAAGCGGAACAACGCTTTTTGAATGTGAACGGCTTGGACGCAATTATATCGGATTTGATATAAACCAATCGATGATTGATTTGGTTTATCAAAAAATGGCTGATACTCAGAACATTCATTTTGCTATTAATAATTGTGATGTTTGTGATACTTTGAAAATGGCTGAATGTATGTCGCAAAGTTTTAAATGGTGCGAAAACGAAACACAAAATGTTGATTTTTTGATTGCGCATCCGCCTTATATGGACATTGTAAAATTTACTGGTAAAGAAGAAGATTTGTCTTCAATTTCTGATTTGAACTTATTTTTGGAAAAATTCACGCTTGCTATGCAGAACGGCTTGAAATTCCTAAAAAAAGATAAGTATTTTGCGGTTGTAATCGGTGATGTCTATAAAAAATCGGAAGTTGTTCCACTTGGTTTTTATGTAATGAATGCAATTAAAAAGAATTTTGAGGCAAAATTGAAAGGCGTTATCGTTAAAAATATTGAAGGAAACCGCGGAAAAATAGGCGCACAAGGAATTTGGCGTTATAGGGCAATGCGGAGCGATTATTATTTGTTTAAGCACGAATATATTTTTGTTTTCAAAAAGGAATTCTGATTATGTCAAAGAAAACTCAAATTGAACTGTTTTTGGAATTAGCAGAACCTGATGAAAACGGAGTTAGCCGTTGGGTGGCGAAAACAGAATTTGTAGGAAAGTATGCGGACTTAATGTTTCAAAATGGCTGGTCCTGGGGAAGAAGCGATGGCGCACTGGCGAAAAAATTTGTTCTTGAAAGATTTCCAGAATATGGAGCAATAGAAAAAGTCAGGACGGCTGGCTTTAACACAGAGAATTCATTCAGTCAAAATATCCGTAGTGATATAAAAAATTTTTACAAAGATAAAAATTGCGTTATGCTTGGTGTTCACGGTACATCAGTAAATACTCGAATTGAGGTTGACCACAAAGACGGCAGAAAAAATGATATGCGTGTTTCGGATATGGCAACTCAAAAGCTGGAAGATTTTCAGCCGCTATGTAAGGCAGCGAATGATGTAAAAAGGCAAATCTGCAAAAATTGTAAAGCAACAGATAAAAGGTGGGATGCGAAAAACCTTCTCGGAAATCCATATTCTTTTTATAAAGGTGATGAAAATTATTCAAAAGAGTTAGGCTGTGTCGGTTGCTATCAATATGACCCTGTTGAATATAGAAAAGAATCTGCAAAAAGAATTGCAAAAGAAGCAAGCGAAAATACAACTGAGTTCATAATGAAAAAACTTTACGGAGATAATGTAGAAAAATGACAACACATGTTTTTATTGTTGATGACAACACTTTTAAATACCACCTTGAGTATATGTTTGCAGGAACTGGTGCAAATGCAAAAAAAATAGGAAAAGTAAAACAGGAATATGTTATTGATTTTAATAACAGTTCTGAAACTACTTTGTATGAAAGGGAAAAACAGGCTGCTGAAAAAATGCTTGTCGGCATGATGGCCGATGGTTGCCGTGTAAGAAAAGATGATTTAATAATTTTTTATTTGGTTGAAAAACAAAATGGACACGAAGGAATGTTTTTTGGAGTTTTTCAAGCAGCAGAAGATGGAATCTTTCTTGATAATTTTGATGAAAATCAATTTTTGTATAAAGAACTAAAAAAATCACTGACTTTTAGGCTAAAAATCAAGCCTTATCAAGTTTATGCAAAAGGTGTGACAGAATGGGAAGCTCTTGATGAAATAAAAAATATATGTTCACCGTATCAAATGCTTTGGAGTTTGATTTACAGAAAATTGAAGGGAAATCGTGGTAATACAATGATTACGACTTATGAGTCAAAAAGACTAATTTCTCTAATCAGACAGAAAAATAAAAATCAGACTTTAAATTTTTGTGATTACACTTTTGATGGAAGAAATATCATAGAAGGTGAAAATCATAAGGAATATGCAGGCAGAACTGAAAAAATAAATATTTCGCCAAGACTGCTGGCGAAAGCAGGAAAGAAACAAGCGTTTGAAGCACATCTTCAAATGTACATAACTCAAAATATTGGAAGAGGAACAAACAAATCTTTGGACAAGGCTTTAAATGCAGAAGAAAACATTGAGTGGATTGGAAACGAAGTTTCCTGCGGTTTGGGGTTGCAAAGAATAGACGTAATGATTTCTAAAACAATAAATGAAAATCAGAAAATTGTTATGCCTATAGAGTTAAAAGCAGTTGCGGCAAGTTTTGACAATACACGCCAGCTAGGGCGTTATGTTGAATGGATAAAGCAGTATTATGTTCCGAATAGTCCTGAAAGCGATATTCAGCCAATTCTAATTTGTTTAAAAGGCAAGAAGTTGTCAGATGATTTGAAAAATGAATTTAAACGTTTTAATCAGGAAAGCAATGTTCTTCCATTAAGATATATTGAATATGAGATTTTAGAAAATAATTTGGTTTTTAAAACCGTGGACTATCAAAAATGAACTATATCGGCTCAAAATTAAAACTTTGCCAGCATTTTCTGCCGGAAACAATAAAATCTGTTTGCGGAGCAGACCTTTCTCAGAAAATATTCTGCGATATTTTTGCAGGAACAGGAATTGTCGGGCGAACGTTTAAGACATCTGTTCATAAAGTCATTTCGAATGACATTGAATATTACAGCTATGTTTTAAATAAAAATTATATTGAAAATCACCGTCCGCTTGAAAATTCAGAGCTGTTTGTGTCTGAATTAAATGGACTTTCTCCTTGTGCAGACGGATTTATTTATAAAAATTATTGTCTTGGTGGAAATGGAGAAAGACAATATTTTTCTGATGAGAACGGTAAAAAAATCGATTCAATCCGTATAAAAATTGAAGAATGGAAAAACAATGGAAAAATAAACAAAAGTATGTATTATTTTCTCCTTGCAAGTCTTTTGGAGAGTGCTGACAAGGTGGCAAATACTGCAAGTGTTTATGGCGCATATCTGAAAAATCTGAAAAAATCTGCCCAAAAACAAATTGTTTTAGAATCAGCTGATTTTGAACTTAATGATAACGAGCATGAGGTTTTTAAGTCTGATGCAAATGAATTGATAACTAGAATTTCAGGTGATATTTTATATCTTGATCCTCCTTATAACTCGCGTCAATATGGAGCAAATTATCATCTCTTGAATACGATAGCTGAATACAAGCCATTTGTTCCAAAAGGAAAAACAGGACTTCGCGAATATACTCGCTCAAAATATTGCTCAGTTTCGAGTGTAAAAGAAGAATTTGAAAGCTTAATAAAAAATGCAAATTTTAAATATATCTTTCTTTCCTATAATAATGAAGGCTTAATGAGCGTGGGAGAAGTTCAGAGAATTATGCAGAAATACGGACGCTATGATTTGGCCCAGACTGATTATCAGCGTTTTAAGGCCGATTCAAACCGTTTTAATAAAGCTGAATCGACTGTAGAATATCTGCATATTTTGGAGAAAGATTAACTTGAAAAAACATTTTTTCGGCAGAATTAATTTTCTGTTAAAATATTGCTATAAAAAATAATTTGAGATATTATCAATTTTATAGAGAGCCTAAAAAGTTCTCTGGTTATTTAATTCTCAGTGGCTCGCAGATTTAGATCTGGGGCTTTTTTTTTGCTGTTGAGGCGGTTTTTGAGTAATTTCTTTCATTTTGATAAATGTGTTAAAATGTTTTTATGAATGTTTTGATTCTTCAGCCTCCAGTCATGCAGCTTAATACTGCTTATCCTAGCGGAGCGTATCTTTCTGATTTTTTTAAGCGTGAAAACTGCCTGACTAAGTGGGTGGATTTAAATATAGAACTTTTTTATTCAATTTTCTGTAAATCCGGGCTGGAAAAAATTTTTGAGCTTTCTGAACAAAATGCTTTAAAACTTGCCCAAAAAGCTGAAAATTCTGGTGATGAAAATACTGCCTTTAACTTGCGCAGATATGTCTGTCAGAAAAAAAATTGGATTGATTGGATTGACCGGATTGTTCAAATTTTGTGCGGAAAAGTTTTTGAAAGCGCCCATGCCTTTGTTTTTGGAGCGCATGTTCCTCGTGGAAACCGAATGGAAAATTTTCTGGCAAATCTCGATCACGATTTAACGACCGACGATGCACGAAGCCTTGCAAGTTTTGCGCTGGTTGATTTTGCGGATTTTATAAATGTTGCTTTTGACAGAAATTTTAGTCTTGTCCGTTACGCGGAAAGTCTTACGATAAGCGAATCTATTTTTAGCGAAATCGAAAAAGGTGCTGACAGCCCGATTTTAAAAGAATTTTATGTTCCTCTTTTGGAAAAAAAAGTTGTTCCAGAAATTGAAAAAATACTTTCTGAGGCAAAATCTGTCGAAAAAGACGAAAAAATTCTTGTCTGCGTAAGCATTCCTTTTCCGGGAGTTTTTGCCGCAGCCTTGGCTACTGGAAAATTTTTAAAACAAAGATATTCAGAAAAAATTTTTGTAAGTTTTGGCGGTGGTTTTGTTAATACGGAACTTCGCGAGACAAAAGAAAAATCTCTGATAAAGTATTGCGATGCGATTAGTTATGACCGCGGATATGCTTCTTATAAAAAGTTGCTGGAAATTTTTAAACAGAGCAAAAAGCGGAAGAAATTTATAATTTTCGTCAGTTTGTTTTGAGAAATGATTCTTGCGGAACGGAAAGCGTCCAAATTTTGGAACCAGCAAAACCAGATTCTCAAGAACTGAATTATGAAATTCAAATGACAAAATCCGTAATTCCTGACTTTACGGACATTGATTTTTCAAAATATCCGCGTTTGATTGACGACACAAACCCAATGCATCGTCTTTGGTCGGACGGAGCGTGGATAAAAGCATATATGGCTCATGGCTGTTATTGGCATAAATGCGCATTTTGCGATGTTACTTTGGATTATGTAAAAAGTTTTTGTATGACGGATATTAAGCTGTTGTACAAAGGACTTTTAAAACAATGCACAGAAAAAAATATTTTTGGAATTCATTTTGTTGACGAAGCTATGCCGCCTGCTGCAATGGTTGCATTTGCAAAAGAAAATATTGCTCACGGTTCGCCTTTGAGCTGGTGGGGAAATATTCGCTTTGAAAAAAACTTTACTCGCGATATTGCAGATTTTTTGGCTTATGGCGGTTTGGTCGGTGTTAGTGCCGGGCTCGAAAGTGCTACAGGAAACGGACTGAACGCGATTCACAAAGGTACGGATTTGGAATCGATTGTCGGAGCATGCTGTGCTTTTAAGGAAGCTGGCATTTTGGTTCATGCCTATATGATTTTTGGATACTGGTTTGAAAAACCATTGGACTTAATGAATTCGATGGAAACTCTTCGGCAATTCTATGCAAACGGTCTTTTGGACAGTTGTTTTTGGCATAAATTTGTTTTGACCAGACATTCGCGGGTTTACGATGAATGGAAAAAAGGACTGCATCCAGAATTAAAGGTTCTTGCTGAAAAAAATATTCCTTTGTTTGCAAAAAATGGTTTGCATTTTGAAGGCGAAAAATCTTCCGAAAAATATGCCCAGGCACTGGAATTTTCGCTTGATGAGTGGATGCACGGCAGAAATTTAGAAAAACCGGTTTATAAATGGTTTGGTTTTAATGTTCCAAAGCCAGATGTTGGCTCAGACTTTATTCAAAAAATGATTGAAAAATATGAAAAAAAGCGCGATTTGGAATTTTCAAAGCCTCTTCCAGAAAATAAAGAAAAAATTTTCTGGCTTGGCGGTGAAAAAATTCTTGTAAAGACAAAACACGGTCAAAAACTGCGCTGGTTTTATATGGGCGAAATGCAGGAAGCAAATGCTGATTCTGACGAAAAAACTATGCGCGGACGAGGATTGTGCGTTTTGCCGTAATTAACCGTTGAGAGAAATATGAAAAGAAAGTCCGAGTTCTGTATTTGAAAAGACATAGGATTTTTTATGTAAAAATTTTGAATCCGCATTCAAGCCATTTTTAAAAGCCAAAAAAAGCGTGACTGCGACTGGTTTTGTGTCAAAAATTGCTTCTGCTCCGTAATTTAAATAAAGATACGGCTCTATGTGCTGGTTTTCGTTGAACAGGAGCGGAGCGAACGAAAAATAATAGTTGTGTCTGATTGATTTTGAAATTTTTGTGTTGTATTCAAGCCCGACACAAAAAGCGTTGAATTTAAAAGTGTCGTCTTTTGCGGTAGAAAAACTTTTTGCGTAAGAATAATTGTAGAAAGAATAACCAAAAAATGGAATAAAAGTTCCTTTGTAAATTCTAACTGAAGGCAGAAGATATTGAACATCAACTTCGATACAGCGCAAAAGTTCGTTGAGCTGTTCGTTTGAGTGGTTAAAATCCGGATTGTCCGACCATAGAATGAATTTGTGTTCCGTAAGACCTAAATTCATCTGCGCTTTAAGCATAGGAATTTTTTCTAAATATGCGTGATATAAAATTCCGTAGAAAAAAAGAACTTCCTTTTTGATTGAGGCAGAATTGGATTCTTTTGACATTATTGAGTTATTTAGCGTCTGAAAACCCATTGTTGTTTCAAAAGTCCAGTCGATTCCTTCAATCGGCGAGATATGTTTTACCGCCGCAGAAAAACTGTCAAAAATGCAGAAAAAAATGAGAAAAATTAAAACTGTGATTTTCTTTTCGTTTCTTTTAATTTTCATGACGGTTTATGGCTTATATTGAAGTATTTTAGAAAAATGGACGGACTAATGCAATAATGTGAATTTTATTTGATAAAAAACAGTTGTTTTAGACTAACTTTTTTTAAATTCACCTAACAAAAATAATTTTGCTATAGTTTGAATATAAATTACCCGTGAGGGAGTAGCAGACTTATTTTTAAGTAGAAAGTCAACATACTGGTTTTACCTGGCTTTCTTTAATTTGCGAGACTCATGCGCAGAAAAAATGGGAATTCTGTGCATGCGTCATAAAATTGTAGATTTTGACCTGTGCAGTTTTGCTCAGGTCTTTTTTTTGCTTATTTTAATTTTTTGGAGAAAAAGATGGAAAATCTTTTAGCGGTGTTCTTTACGGTTATGATTACGGATTTTGTTGCTGAATTTGGCGATAAAACTCAGTTGCTTTTGATTGGAATGACTTCAAAATATAAAATCCGTGACATTGTTCTTGGAACTTTGGCAGCTGTTTTTGTTTTGAACGGAATTGCAGTTTTTATTGGCGGAGCATTGAACGAGCTTTTGAATTCATTTTTGTGGGCTGTAAAATTTGCAGCTGCCGCCGCTTTTATTTATTTTGCCGTAACGACTTTAAAATCGGACAATGATGAAGACGAAGAAGAAAGCGGAAGTAAAATAAAATTTGCTCCGCTGGCTGTTTTTTGTACTTTTTTTGTTGCTGAACTTGGCGACAAAACTCAACTGACCGCAGTAACTTTTGGCGCAAATTACGGGTTGAGCAAAGTTTTTGTCATTTGGTTTGCGTGCTCAATTGGACTTTTTGCCGCCGATATAATCGGAATGTTAATTGGCTACCTTTTAAAAACAAAGGCTCCGGAAGGAGTTTTGAAAATTCTTTCGTTTGTTTTGTTTGCCGGATTTGGAATTTTTACGGTTTATCAAGGATTGTCGCTTTTGCAGGAAAGTCTTGCGGTAAAAGGTTCAGGCGCGGTTATTCCGGTTTGGTTTGTTCTGGCAGTTGTTGCTGTTGTTTTTGCAGGACTTTGTATTTTGCAGCTAAAATTGAATAAAAGCTCAAAGGTGAAATAATTTTTTAAGAAAGCAAAAGTTTTTTTAATTGCAATTTTTTGAAAAAAAAGCTCTGGTTTTTTAGCCAGGGCTTTTTTAGTTTTGAATGTTTTATCGCGTAAGTTTGCGGTACACCGTTTTGTGCGGAACTTCATCATCAATTCCGAGAACGGTCTTTTTCCATTCAACGTATTCAGACCAGTTTCCTTCAAAGAAGTGAATGTCCGAATTGTTTTCAAACGCAAGAATGTGAGTTGCAACGCGGTCTAGGAAGTAACGGTCGTGGCTTACTACAAGCACAACTCCGGCAAAACTGTTGATTGCTTCTTCGAGAGAGCGGGTTGTCGAAATGTCCAAATCGTTTGTAGGTTCGTCTAAAAGAAGAACGTTTCCTGCTTCTTTGAACATAAGTCCCATATTTAGGCGGTTTTTTTCTCCTCCGGAAAGAACGCTGATTTTTTTGTTTTGTTCAGCAGAATTAAAATTGAACCATGAACAGTAAGCGTGGGCGTTTACTTCGCGAACTGCGCCGTTAAGAGGGCGGCCTTTTTCGTCTACGGCACCAAGTTTTACAAGGTCGCTTCCGCCGCTCAAAGTTTCGTAAATTGTTTTGTTTGGATCGAGCTTTGAGCGCATCTGATCTACATAAACCAATTTTACGGTTTCGCCGATTTTGATTTTTCCAGAATCAGGAAGTTCCTTTCCTGTTGTTCCGTCAGGCAATTCAATATCTTGTCCAGCGGCGCTTGCAATCATTTTGAAGAGAGTTGTTTTTCCTGCGCCGTTTGGACCGACAATTCCAACAACCGCTCCGGCAGGGATATGGAAGTCGAGGTTTTCAAAAAGAAGCTTGTCGCCAAAAGATTTAGTCAATTTTTCAGCATCAATTACAACGTTTCCGAGGCGTGGACCTGCTGGAATAGAAATCTGGCTGTCTTTAAGCTGAATTCGTTTTGATTCTTCGGCAAGAAGAGCTTCGTATTTTGTAATGTGCTCCTTGTGTTTTGCCTGACGGCCTTTTGCTCCTGCGTGAATCCATTCCAATTCTTCTTTCATTTCGCGCTGACGAACGCTTGCTTGTTTTTCTTCAAGTTCAAGACGCTTTTGTTTTGCTTCGAGCCATTCAGAATAGTTTCCTTTGAACGGATAACCTTCGCCCCGATCCATTTCCAAAATCCAGCCGGCAACATTGTCCAAGAAGTAACGGTCGTGAGTAATTGCAATAATTGTTCCTGGATAATCTTTTAAATGGCGTTCAAGCCATGCGACAGTTTCTGCATCGAGATGGTTTGTAGGTTCGTCCAAAAGCAGAATGTCCGGTTTTTGCAAAAGAAGTCGGCACAAAGCAACACGGCGGCGTTCTCCTCCAGAAAGGACATCGACAATCTGGTCAGGCGGAGGGCAGCGGAGTGCGTCCATTGCAAGTTCAAGATTATTGTCCAGATTCCAGGCATCTGCGGCATCGAGTTTTTCCTGAATTTCGGCCTGGCGTGCGCAAAGTTTGTCAAAATCAGCGTCAGGATCGCCAAAAGCTTCGTTAACTTTATCAAATTCTTCAAGAAGGTCTGTAATCGGCTTAACGCCTTCTTTTACTACTTCAAGAACAGTTTTTCCTTGTTCAAGATAAGGTTCCTGCTCAAGATAACCCATTGAATAACCCGGCAAAAGTTGAGTTTCGCCAGTGTAATCTTTATCAATTCCTGCAAAAATCTTAAAAAGCGAAGACTTACCGGCACCGTTTTCACCGATAACACCAATTTTAGCGCCGTAGTAATAAGAAATCGAAATGTCTTTAAGAACTACTTTTGTGCCGTAAGCGCGACTAACGCGGTCCATGGTATAAATGATTTTTTTGTCGTCGAATGTTTTAGCCATAAAATTAGTATAGCAGAAGTTTGCTTTTAGTTATAGACACCGGCAAATTTGTGTAAGTTTGCATAAAAAAACCAGCCTTTCGGCTGGTCTGCATATATGGTTAAATTACCATGTTTTTTCAATTTCTGGTTCGCAGATGTTGATTTCTGTGTCAAGATCAAAGAACTTGCATTTGTCCATTCTTGGAACAAAGTTTACTGTGTCGCCAAGCTTTGGATTTACTGAAGGGTGGCATTTTGCAACAACCTTTGTATTCTGAATTTGTACAAAAACGTGTGTTTCTGCGCCGAGCGGTTCTTTGTTTGTAACTTTTACAGAAATATTGTTTTCTGCTGCCGGAGCATCCTGATAAATGAGGTCTTCTGGGCGAACGCCGAACCATACTTCTTTTCCAACATAAGCCTTAAGGTGTTTTTGCTGAGTTTCTGTTGGAACGAGTTTGAATGTTCCTTCGTTTGCTACAACTTTATCACCGTTTGCTTCAATATTTACTTTGAAGAAGTTCATTGGAGGAGTTCCGATAAATCCAGCAACGAATTTGTTAATCGGGTGATTGTAAAGGTAAAGAGGCTCTCCAATCTGCTGAATGCGTTTTTCTGACATTACAACGATTTTTGTACCCATTGTCATAGCTTCAATCTGGTCGTGTGTTACATAAATCATTGTTGCCTGAAGACGGCTGTGGAGGGCAGAAATTTCTGCACGCATCTGAACACGGAGTTTTGCGTCAAGGTTAGAAAGCGGCTCGTCAAACAAGAATACTTTTGGAGAACGAACGATTGCACGTCCTACAGCGACACGCTGGCGCTGGCCGCCGGAAAGAGCCTTTGGTTTGCGGTCGAGATATGTATCGAGGTCAAGAATTTTCGAAGCTTCGCGAACACGGCGGTCGATTTCTTCTTTGTCAATTTTGCGGATTTTAAGACCATAAGCCATGTTGTCGTAAACTGTCATATGTGGATAAAGAGCATAATCCTGGAAAACCATGGCAATGTTGCGGTCTCTTGGCGGAACATCGTTCATAACTTCGCCATCAATTAAAAGCTGACCGCCAGTAATGTCTTCAAGACCGGCAATCATGCGGAGAGTTGTAGATTTACCACAACCAGACGGACCTACGAATACACAAAATTCGCGGTCTTCAATTGTTACATTAGATCTTTCTACAGCAAGAACGTTGCCGTCGTAGATTTTTGTAATACCTTTAAGTTCAATCTTAGCCATTTAATCCTCTTAACAGTAATAAATTAAAAAATTACTTTTATTATAATAACATTTAATAAGTATCAAAATCAATAATCTGAGTGCTCAAAACACTTTAAAACGCGGTTTTTTATATGGACGAAGTTAACCGTCTAACCGGCTTTTCGTGGCTGCGGTCCTTCGGACTTGCTTTGCAACCACTACAATCCGGCGTAAGTTAAGCCTGTAGACTCGTCAATTCCCATCATAATATTCATGCACTGAACGGCGGCGCCGCTTGCTCCTTTGCCCAAATTGTCAAAGCGGCTTGTAAGAACCAGCCTTTCGTCGTTGCCGCAGACAAAAATCTGCATGCTGTTTGTTCCGGCGAGTGTGTTTGCAGGAATAAAATTTTCTGTAAGTGTGCCTTCGCCCAAAAATTCTGCGCATTTTACAAAACGGCTGGAATTGTAGTGTTCCTTAAAAAGTTCTGTAAGCTGCTGGCCGTTGAGTTTTTTTTGCATAAGTCTTGTAAAAAGGCTTACAGTTACGGTCATGCCTTCAAAATAATCGCAGACATAAGGGTTAAAAATCGGCTTGTATGCAAGTCCGCTGATTTTTTGCATTTCTGGAAGGTGTTTGTGTTCCTGTGTGAGCGCATAAAGACGCGGAGACTTTAATTCTGGATTGCGGTCTGGAGATTCGTACTGGGCGATTGCTTTTTTTCCTGCTCCCGAGTATCCCGACACTGCATGGCAGACAACCGGATAATCCGGAGAAATTATTCCATTTTTGATAAGCGGATAAACGAGAGAAATAAAGCCGGAAGCATAGCAGCCTGGAACTGCAACCCTGTTTGAAGTTTCGATTTTCTGTCGATGTTCCTTTGAAAGTTCTGGAAAACCGTAAGCCCAATCTGGATTTGTGCGGTGAGCTGTTGAAGCATCCAAAATACGGGTTTTTGGGTTTGTGCAAAGATTTGCGGCCTCGATTGCGGCTGCGTCCGGCAGGCAGAGAAACGTAAAGTCGGACGCGTTTATCATTTTTGCGCGTTCTTGGGGATCCTTGCGTTTTTCCTCATCGATTAAAAGAATTTCGATGTCGCTGCGTTTTTCGAATCGTTCATAAATTTTAAGACCGGTTGTGCCGTCTTTGCCGTCAATAAAAACTTTGTAAGCCATTTTTTTGTCTCCAAAATTATTTGCGTTAGGGGTTGGAGTGGCCGCGAAGCGGGTGCAAAGCACCGGTAGCCACGGAAGACCCGGCGGAGATGTCCAAAAAAAAACTCAAATAGATTTTCGGGTCAAGCCCGAAAATGACAGAAAAGATACTTTTTGGACATCTCCGCAACGCCCAGATTCTTTAAATATATATTTTTTGACCGATAATTACGATATGAAACACAGAACTTTTTGGATATTTTTTTTGATGGCTCTTTTTGCGGCGTCTGATACCGGAATTTTTGCTCAGGCGCAGGCTGTAAAATTGCATTATTCGGGAAAAGGCGGATATTCGCTTGTGGAACGGACAAATTTGCGCCGTTATGTGAACGGAAAATATGTCGGTTTGACGAGCAGGGAAGTTCGTTCTTTTGTAAGTCCGAGCGAGCCTCCGTTAATGCGTTTTAAGGCAAAAGGTTCTGTTTACGAAAATGACCAGTGGTATGACGGAAGTTTTTATGTAATGGAAGAAACTTTGCGTAATTCTCAGGCTGCCGGAGCAGGGATTCACGAAGCTGTTCAGTCGGTTTTTCATATTTCTAAAAACGGGCAGCTTACAATGTACAAGGATAACGGTTATCCGAGTTTTAGGAGTTTTCCGGCTTATACTGCGGACAAGGTGAATGTCGGAGAAAGCTGGAAGGCTGTGGCGGAACGTTCGGTTGATCCGCTCAATAAAGGCATTTTTACAAAAATTCCGATGCAGGTTCTTTATACTTTTTCTGGCGCAGAAACTTATAGAGGACAGGCGGTTTATAGAATCAAGGCAATCTGGCAGACTTATTATGACGCGCAAAACCGCGATTTTGGAGGGGATTCTTCGCTGCAAAAGGCTCGTGGAGGGCACAAGGCGGATATTATTGTTTTGCAGGAAACCGGCGAGCCGATTTTGACTATTGATAATGTTGACGAGACTTTTTTTTGGATTGATGGGACCCAGGTAAATTTTAAAGGAACGATTACGCTTTTTACTGAATTTCTGCCGGCGTTTGACTCTCAGAGAATTATGGCGGCTTTAAAACGCGTAGCGACGGTTAAGAACGGAAAAAACGGAATGGACAAAAATTTCTCTGGAACGGAAAAATCAGTTTCTGTCGGAACTGTGGCTGGTTCTGGAAAATTGGCAGTTCCGGACAAAAAACTTTCGGCTGAAAAGTCTGAAAAAGTTGCATCTGCTGGAAAAACTGAAAAATCGCTGTCAAAAAATGGACTAAGCGCAGAAAAAATTGATGACGTTTTGCCAAAAAACAATATTGTTGCGGAAGAAGTTTCGGCAGGAATCCGTCTGAGTATTCGTGACATAAAATTTGCTCCGGACAGTGCGCAGATTTTGTCTGGCGAAAGCAAGCGGCTTGACGAAATTGCAGAGGTCTTGAAAATGGCTCCGAATGCGCAGTTTTTGGTGGAAGGCCATACTGCAAGCGTTGGAAAACCAGCTGGCGAACAAAAACTTTCTGAGCAGCGCGCTTGCAAAATTGCGGAAGAACTCAAGGCGCGCGGTGTAAAGGCTGGAACGTTTATTTGCCGCGGCTTTGGCGGAACAAAACCTGTTGCTTCTAACGAAACAGACGAAGGCAGGGCGCAAAACCGTCGTGTTGAAATTACGATTTTAAAATAAAACTTGGCTTTGAATTACGAAAAATTCCAGATTTCGTTTTTGTGAATTGTTCCTAGAGCGTGTGCTGCCTGAACTATGTTTTGATTATTTTGAGCATGCATAAAGTTTTTGAGGTCGATCGAAAAACGGTTCATTGAAAAATGCTGAAATACAAAGACTTTTTGCCATTCTTCTGGAGCGGAACTGTAAGTTTTTTTGAGCTCGTTTTTGTATTCGGTAAAAATGCCGTTCTTTTTGAGCTCGCTGTAGCCGACAAGAAAAATTTCCGGTTTTTCGGCTTCGGTTTGCGCGGCGCGGCAGAGAGAAATATGAAGTTCTGCGGTTTTTTGGGCCATGTAAACTTGGCTTTCTAAAATCAGGTTTTGGATTTTTTTGTTGCCTTCGCTCAAAAGAAATTTTATGTGCTTGGTTTTTGCTGTGTGAACTGGCGTTTTATTTAAGATTATTGCGTTTTTGCGGAAATCTGTATTGAATTCGGGATTTTTTTGAAAAAAACTTGCCGCGATTTTTCCGCTTTGGCCGACAAGATATTTTTGATTTTTGGACAACTGCTCGTCTTTTCCGGGATTGTCGCCGATTACAATCAGCCGAATCCGGCTTTGTTCTGTAATTTCGTCGAGAGCGGTGTTGTAAACGACTGGATTTTCGAGAGAATAATCTGGAGTGTCTTTTTGCGCTGCGTTTTTTTGAAGCGGAATCAGAATTGAAGAAAATTCTTCTGAAATTTTTTTGCAGTAAGAGCGAAAATCGTTGCGAAAATTTAAAAAAATATTGAATTGTTCGGCTGTCATTTTTTTATGATAATGAGAATTTTGAATTTTGTGTATTGGCGAATAAATTGAAAGGCAATAAACCGAAAAAGTAAATTTTACGCCGGATGCGGCGGCCAAAGTTGCCGAAAGGCAATGAGCGCGAGCGAAGCCGGAGCAGCCGGTTTTTGGATAAAACTTACGGAAAAGGCGAGGCAAAACTTTGAAAAAAATGCCGTCCAAAATAAAATAAGATTAAGAAGTTGAAACTTGTCTGTTTTTTTGTGAATTACCTATCTTTTTTATTAAAAATTGGTTAGAATGTGGCGAGTTTTGTTATTTTTTAGTAAGTAGTTTTTTATGGTTTTGAACATTTTTGCTCAGGTTTTTGGTTTTGTTGGCTCGCTGTGCCTTTTGCTTTTTGGAATGAATATGCTTTCCGACGGAATTCAGAAAGGCGCGGGAAGTAATTTACAGAAGCTGCTTGGAAAAATTGCAGGAAACAGATTTACGGCGGTTTTGACTGGAATTGGTGTTACGGCGATTATTCAGTCGTCTGGCGCTACTACCGTAATGGTTGTGAGTTTTGTCAATGCGGAAATGCTCACGCTCAAACAGGCAATTGGCGTAATTTTTGGCGCAAATATTGGCACGACCGTTACCGCCTGGATTGTTTCGCTTTTTGGATTTAGTTTTTCGATTGCTGATGCGGCAATTCCTCTTTTTGGAATTGGCTTCCTTTTAAAACGCATGAAAAAATTCAAGATCCACAATTTTGCAGATTGTTTTATGGGATTTGCAATTTTGTTTATGGGGCTTGACCTTCTTCAGAAAACGTTGACCTTGAGTTCTGAATCGGCGGCTGTTTTGCAGCATCTTACGAATTTGGGAATTGGCGGACTTTTGCTCGGTGTATTTATCGGAGCGGCGGTTACGGCTCTTATACATTCGTCTTCTGCTATGACGGCGATTGTTCTTACGATGGCGGCAAATAACTTTTTAACTTGGGAACTTTCGGCTGCCTTGGTTTTGGGAAGCAATATCGGTTCAACGATTGATGCTGTTATGTCGGCTTTTGGAGCTACGACTAATGCAAAACGTACGGCGCTTGTGCATGTTATGTTCAATGTTATGGGAACTGTAATTGTTCTGTGCTTCTTTAAGCCTTTCTTAAGTCTTGTTGATATGATTGTTCCTGGAACTCCAGCTTCAAATATTACAACTCATATTGCAATGCTCCATACGATTTTTAACGTTTGTTCTACATTGATTTTCCTTCCTTTTGTCGATCAGATTGCATTTCTTGCAACTAAAATTATTAAAACCACTCCAGAAGAAAATAATTCGCATTATAGATTTCCGGCAATTTTGCCTAACAGCCACGTTTCGGCAGATGTTTACCTTTTTCAGATTCAGAAAGAAATTTCAAAAATGTCTGCAAAAATAATGGAAATGTTCGATATTATTTCGAATACTCTTGCGAGCGCAGGCAAAAATCCTCAGGAAGTTGAGGTTGAAAAGTCGGTTGATTTGGTTCAGCAGCTGGAAGAATATATTGACGAAATGAACGAAGCAATCACTCATTTTTTGCAGCATGTTTCTCGTCTGCCGAATGCAAACCACGAAGACAGAGTTCATTTTTCGCGGTTGATGACAATTACAGATACGCTTGAAAACTTGAGCGATGAAAATTCTTCGATAATGTACACGCTCAAAAAGTACATTGAAAGCGAAAGTTTTAATTTTGTTTCTGACCAGACAAAAAAAATCTGTGGCTATCTTGAATCGGTTCGCCTTTTCTATGAACGAGTTTGCGTAAACTTTACGATTGGCATGACAGGTGAACAAAAATATGAATACGAAAAGCTTGAAAACGAAATTGACCGTACAAAGAAGAACTTAAAATACGAAAGCCGCAAGCGAATTGAATCTGGAAGCGATGTAAAAGCAGAGCTTGCTTATATCGATCTAGTAAGAAAAATCGAAAAAGCCGGCGACTGCATCTACACAATAGTTCAAGCTATTTAAAAAAAGTCCGCAAAAAAATGCGGACATTTTTTTGCGGACACAAGTAAAATCAATTCAAATTTTATTCAGAAAATTCCGCAACAAGCTGCGTTATAGTCTGCTTTGCGTCTCCGTAAATCATTACAGTGTTGTCGTTTGTGAAAAGCGGATTCTCAATTCCCGAAAATCCTGTTCCTTTTCCGCGCTTCAAGACAAAAACCGTGCGCGCCTCGTAAGCGTTCACAATCGGCATTCCGTAAAGAGGGCTGTCAGGGTCGTTCACCGCGCTCGGATTCACAACATCGTTCGCGCCGATTACGATTGCAACATCGACATTTCCCATCTGAGGATTTATTTCATCGGCTGTTTTTAGCTGCTCGTACGGAACATTCGCTTCCGCAAGAAGAACATTCATATGTCCAGGCATTCGGCCCGCAACCGGGTGAATCGCAAAGTTCACTTCCGCGCCGTTCGCCTCGAGCTTGTCGCAAAGCTCCTTGACCGCATGCTGCGCCTGAGCAACCGCCATTCCGTAGCCCGGAACAATAACAACGTTTTTCGCAGCCTCAAGAATAAGATAAGCGTCATCGACAGAAATAGCCTTCGGCTCTTTTGCAGGACCAGCCGCGCCTTTTTTCTTTGAGCCGCCGAAACTCTTGAACAAAAGGCTTCCAAAAGTGCGGTTCATCGCCTTGCACATAATCAATGTCAAAATCAATCCCGAAGCCCCGACAAGACAGCCAGAAACAACAAGAACCGTATTGTTGATTGCAAATCCGGCAAAAGCCGCCGCAAGACCAGAAAGCGCGTTCAAGAACGAAATGATTACAGGCATATCGCCGCCGCCAATTGGAATCACCATCGTAAATCCGAGAATTATGAACGCGGCAGTCGAGACAACGATTCCGGCAAATTCAATGTTCTGAAAACCAAAAACATTCTCTTTAGAAAAGAACGAATACGCGGCAATTCCGGCAAGCCCGACTGCGCACAAAACAGCGTTAACAGCATTTTTCGCAGGAATTTTCCAGCCCTTAAAAGTCATCTTTCCGCTAAGTTTTCCCCATGCCACAAGCGACCCTGTAAAGGCGACAGCTCCGATTGCAATTGTAAGGCCGAGAGAAACCGCCGTAAAAGAATCGCCCTTGTCAGAGCAAAGATACTGCGTAAGCGCGACCAAAAGCGAAGACAAGCCGCCGAATCCGTTGAAAAGAGCTACAAGCTCCGGCATTCCAGTCATCTGGACTTTCTTTGACCATATCGCGCCGATTACCGTTCCAACAAGAATCGCCGCCGCAATCCAGACATATCCGTTTAAAATCCAGTTATCAGAATTCCACGAGCCTAGAACCTCGTTCTCGCACAAGACCGTAACAACCGCAATCAACATTCCGACGGAAGAAAGAAGATTTCCTTTCCGCGCAGTCGGAGTCTTTCCCATAAGCTTGATTCCGCGGATAAAAAACACGCACGAAACCATATACAAAATTTTAATCAAAATATCGCTCATAAAAATCTCCGTTATTTTTTCGTGTCGTCTTTCTTTTTGAACATTCCAAGCATACGGTCAGTAACCATATAGCCGCCGATAACATTTATTGTCGCAAAGACAATCGCAAGAAAACCAAGAACTGCGCCAAGCTTTCCTCCAACTTTAACAGCAACCGCCGTAATGCTCACCGCGCCTACAACCGTAATTCCTGAAATCGCGTTCGTTCCAGACATCAGCGGAGTGTGCAGCTGGCTCGGAACTTTTGCAATCAGCTCAAGCCCCAGAAAAGCCGCAATCACAAAAACAAAAATAAGCATAATATCCATAATTTTCTCCAGTTAAAAATATTAAAAGTCAGGGGAAAAGCCTTTCCCCTAGGCTCAACTAAAGTTTCGCCATACCCCATTCTCCTAAGGGCTGCGCCCTTAAAAACCCGCCGGCTTTAATCAAAAGTGAAAAACCGCAAAAATCCTAATCTTTGAATCTCTCGTGGATAATTTTTCCGCCCTGAGTCAAAAGGCAGCCTTTCATAATCTCGTCGTCAAGATTCACTTTAAGCTCTTTCGCTTCCTTGTCATAAAAATGCGTAAGAAACGCAGTAATGTTTCCAGAGAACATTTTTGACGCGTCGTAAGGAACCTGCCGCTCAAGCATATCGCCTGATATAATCGTAACGCCGTTTTCTGTGACGACATTCTCAAAAAGCTTTGAGCCTTCAACGTTTCCGCCGGTTGAGCACGCCATGTCAACAACAATCGAGCCCGGCATCATCCGGTCAAGAACATTCTTTTCGATAAGGCGCGGAGCTTTTCTTCCAAAAACTTTCGCCGTCGTGATTACGATATTCGCTTTCTCGCAGACTTTCGCCTGAGCCTCTTTCTGCTTTGCAATCTGCTCGGGCGTAAGCTCTTTCGCGTAGCCTTGCGAAGTCTGCCCCATCTCGCCCAGGTCGATTTTCAAAAACGAAGCTCCAAGAGACTTTACCTGCTCCTCAACGACAGGACGCGTGTCAAAAGCGTCAACACGCGCGCCAAGACGTTTTGCGGTCGCTATCGCCTGCAAGCCTGCAACACCGACACCAATAACAAAAACGCGCGCCGGATTTATTGTTCCGGCAGGAGTCACCATCATCGGCAACGCCTTTGGAAGATGCGAAGCCGCGTTCAAAACCGCGACATATCCTGCAAGCGAAGTCTGTGAAGACTGAACGTCCATTTTCTGCGCAAGGGTAGTACGCGGAATCATCTCAAGCGAGACCGCCTGAATTCCGTTCTCCGCAAATCCGTTCAGCAAGTCTTTCTGATTGAAAGGGTCAAGATAGCTCAGATGAAGTGTGCCGCTTTTTATTCCGTTTATGCTTTCAGGCTTCATAATCCGCACGATTATTTCGCTGTCGCCGTACGCGCTTTCCTCGCTCTCCACAACAAAAGCTCCGGCAGCCCTGTAAGCCTCGTCGCTAAAACCGCTTTTCAAGCCCGCTCCAGACACAACCTTGATTTCAAATCCCATCGAAACAAGTTTTTTTACATCGTCGGGAATAAGAGAAACGCGTGTTTCTCTTTCGTCTTTTTCCCGGCAGACAAGAACTTTTTTCATAAAACTATGCACTCCTTTTTTTATTGGAATTTTTGCACAGCAAAAGCAAACTGCCAAAATGTGCTATTTTCTTTGAATAAACCATTTTAATTTTAAGGCTGAATTTAAAAACACGCAAATTTGAAGAGATAAAATTCGTGAGCTTAGCCCGGATCGGAACGGCGCGGAGCGTTCAAAAGGCGGAAAAATTTTCCGGCTTTTGAATGGAGCGCAAGCGGAACCGTGCAGAGCCGGTTAGAGCGAAAAATGTGCTCCAAAAATTTAAGAAAATAAAACTTTCGTAATTTGAGATTTGACTTTATAATTTTTATTATGGAAATAAATCAGAACATAGCAGAATACTATGATGAGTTATATCCTGTTACTGAAGAACAAAAAGTGTTTTATCAAAAAAAAATGATTCTGTTCAAAAAACCGGTTAAATTTTTGCAGATAGGCTGTGGTTCGGGGACTTTTGAACACAATCTTGCACGGGAAGGTTCGGACGTTACGGGAATTGAAACTTCTCAGGAACTTTTGGAAAGTGCAAACCGGAAAAGGCGGACTCAGTTAATGGCTGTCCGTTATTTTCAAATGTCGTCGCTAGAAATGACCCGTTTTTTAGGCAAAAATTTTTACAATATTATTTCGATTTTAAATGGCAGAATTGTTTTTACGCACGACAAAACTTTAATGAGAAAGTTTTTTTTTGATTGCCGGCAATTGGTTTCCGAAAATGGTCTTTTGATTCTTGAACTGCCAAATTTTGGAAATTATTCTGAACTTGAAAAAATTGAATTTCCAGTTCGGGAAAGCATTCGTTCGAATTTAAAGTCTGTAATTGAAAAACGCGGCGAAAATTTTTATCTTGAACAGGTTTTGACGAACAGCAATGACAAAAAACTAGTTGTAACGCAGAATGCGCCGGTTTACCTTTTAACAACTTCCGAAATTGAAAGTTTTGCGCTCGAAGCTGGCTTTTCTAAGGTTGAATTATACAGCGATTTTGCTGAAAATCCGTTTACAGAAAAAAGCCAGAGAGTTGTTGCTGTTGTAAGCTAGTTGATTTTCCAGCGGTTTGAATTTTCTTTTTCAAACCGTTTTGCTGGAATTTCGAGAATGCGGCCGTCTTCGCCGAGCATTTTTATCATTTTTGTGAGCGGATTTACATCTGTGATTTTGAATTGGGTTCCGTCGTAAAAAATATGAACACCTTCGTTTGGCAAGGTTTTTCTTGCTTCCGAATACCAGTTGAATTCATAGCTTAAGCAGCACAAAAGTCTTCCGCACTGTCCGCTGATTTTCATGGAATTTAGAGAAAGCCCCTGTTCTTTTGCCATTTTGATGGAAACTGGAGCGAGTTTGTCGCTTACGCAGTGGCAGCAGCAAGGTCTTCCGCAAACTCCAAGCCCGCCGGTAATTCTGGTTTCGTCGCGTACGCCAATCTGTCTTAATTCAATGCGCATTTTAAAAATGCTTACAAGGTCTTTTACAAGTTCGCGGAAATCTACGCGGTTTTCGCTCGAAAAAAAGAAAAGAGCCTTTGATTCTTCCAAAAGAAAGTGCACGGAAACAAGCTTCATATCGAGTTTGTGGAGAGCGACTTTTTCTCTGAACGTTTTGAATGCAGATTCTTCTTTTTCCGCAAGTTCTTCGTATTTTTTTAAATCTGCGTCTGCTGCTTTTCGTTCTACGGTTACAATGTCTGACGGTTTTATGCCGATTGGATGGTTTGCTTTTCCTAAAACTGTTGCGAGGTCTTTTCCGTAGCGTGTTGGAATTATGATGGCATCGCCTTTTTTTAGTTCTGGGAATTTTTTAGGAACAGAACAGTAAACGCCTTCGCTTGAATATTCCAATTTTGCAAGATAAAGCGGTTTTGGATAAATAAAATTTTCATTTGTTCCGCTGGTATTTTTGCGGATGTCCGAATCTTCCAATGCTGAAATATTTTCGTTTTCGTCATCTATATCGTTTTCAAAAATGTCACTCATTTTTTTCCTCCAGAATTTTAATCGGCAAGTAAATCTACGATCAGTCCGTTTAATTCTTCAATTTTTGCAAGTATATTCAGGTTTTTGCTGTGGTTGTAAATTATGTCGTTCGTAAGAGTTTCAAGTTTTTCGTTTATAACCTGAATTTGCACAAAATATGCCGGCTTTCCTGTTTTTGTGTCAATCAGCGGAAAACCTCGTTTTTTCCGTTTATAAATCAGAACTTCATAATTGTTTCTGGTTACATATTTCATAAAGTTGCTGAGTTTTTTCCGGTAATTTTCGATTTGCTCCAAACTTTGGTCTGAAGCGAGTTTGTCGCCGGCAAAGTCCAGTTCGTCTTTTAAAAAGACAACTGCCTCTTCAATTTCCATTCCCGCAAGTTCTATTGGAAGTCCTTCGCTTGCAAGATTGAATTCTTCTTGTTTTTTTTGAAGGGAATTTGCAAAAAGACTTTTTTTTGTCGTTGCTGTTTTTGAATTTTTACTGGCTTCTCTGGCTTTTTGTCTTGCGGCTTCCTGTGTTGCGGCAAAATAAAGGGACTGATTTTTTATTGCGTCGATTCCAGCCATCTAAATAACCTTGCTTCGAATTGCCTGCTGATCCAGATATTGTCTGCTAGAAGCTTTGAATTCATCTTCGTTGCTGAGAGAAATGCAATGTCCGTTAAAGATAACATCATCTTCAATTTGAAGGCTTTTTGTCATAATGTCGCCTATGACCACGGAATTTGAAAGCAGTTTGATTCCTTTTGGAGCGGTTATGTCGCCAAGAACAATTCCGCCAACAACAATTGATGAAGCTGTTATATTACCTTGAATTTTTGCACGTTCGCCAATTATTATGTTGCCTGGACTTTCGATTTTTCCTTTTATATCTCCATCAACTCGAATAAATCCATTTATTTTTATATCTCCTGAAACAAATGAACCAGGACCAATGAGCGTGTTGATTGAAATATCGTCGGAGGTGAATGCCATTTTATTTTGAAAGTTTTACGTTTACGTATTTTGCAGGATCTACTACGTCCGAACCAATGTGGATTTCGTAGTGAAGATGAGGACCTGTCGTAATTCCAGTGTTACCGATTGTGCCGATAATCTGTCTTTGTGAAACAAAGTCTCCTTTTTTTACGCGTGCTGTCTGCATATGGCAGTAACGTGTGTAAATTCCGTGTTTGTGCTTGATGATTACAAAGTTTCCAAAACTGAAATCATAACCTACAGAAACGACTTGTCCGTTTGCGGTAGCTACGATTGGGTCGCCGTTTCGCCATGTAGAAAGGTCAAGTCCTTTGTGGATATACCATTGGCCTGTAATCGGGTGCATATTCTGTCCAAAAGGCATGGAAACATGTCCGATTCCTCCGCGGATTGGCCAGATGTTTGGAATATCTGTAAAAAGTGTGCCCTGGCTTTCGAGCATTTTTCCAATCTGTTCGATTGGCTGAACCGCATTTTCAAGATAAGAATTCAACTGGCGGATATCTGTTGCTTCTCTTGTTGAGCCTGTAACCTGACTTTTTGTGTCAAAAAGCGAAGAAAGGTCGGAGTCGTTCATTGAAGCTTTTGAAACTGAGCTTGAACTGTCAATTCCAAGGAGCGAAAGAGACTGCGAAAGTGATGATTGAAAACGCTTTGCTGTCTGTAAGAGATTGTTGTTTTCATCCCGAAGCTCGTCAAGACTTGCAAGTGTCTGACGGTTTTCGTTCATTAAACGGCTGATTTCTGCGCTCGAACCGGCAGCCTGTCTGTTAAAATAAACAAAGGAAGAAATAATTCCTACTATAAGCACGATTCCAAAGCAGAGTGCAAAAACATTCGTCTGGAAATTTACGACTTTGCTCTGCGAATGCGGAACAATCATAATTGTAAGTCTGCTGTCGCAAATTTTGAAAAATTTAACAAAAAAGCGTCCAATCTTCGAAAAACCTGCTTTTAAAACAGACATAAAAGAAGAAGCGATGTTTTTTTCTAATTTTTTATAATGCCGAGTTTTAGCCATTTTTTCTCCGGTGATTGCAGTTCACCATAAATTACTGAAATATTTAGGAACAATAGTCTCCAAATATGCCATTAACATTTTATCATAACAAAGCGCTATGAATATGTCAATTTTAGCGCTGTTGTTGTGAAATAACGTCTTTTTAGTTGCTTGTAAAATGCAATTCTTTTTCAAGCCCCTTTAATTTGACAATATATAATTTCTCGTATATTCTATCGGTATAAATTAGTTTACAGATTACTTGTTTTTTTTGCGGGTGCTCTGTCATATCATTTTCTATTTCGGAAGAAAAAGCCATGCAATTTTTTGATACTCACGCTCACATCGGGCTTATTTACGATGATCCTATTGAACAGTTACGCGTTATTACTCAGGCACGCCTTGCCGGAGTTACACGCATCGTTTCTATCAATAATTCTCTGATTGACTTTAAGAAAGTTTACCAGACTTTAAAAGCAATTCCGGGAATTTATCATGCTGTCGGTGTTGCTCCATCTGAAGTTACAACTCCGGGAAAAGATTGGATTGATATTATTGAAGAAAGTCTTTCTTTGCCAAATGTTGTTGCTGTTGGCGAAACTGGTCTTGATTATTTTAAGCAGTTTGGCGACAAACGCACACAGATGGAGCTTTTTATTACTCAGCTTGAGCTTGCAGAAAAGCATCAGCTCCCTGTAATTATTCATAACCGTGATGCAGGAAAAGATATTTTTGATGTATTAAAGCACAGAATTCCTTCAAAAGGCGCAATTTTGCATTGTTATAGCGAAGATGCTCCTTTTGCAAAAAAATGTCTTGAAGCTGGATTTAACGTTTATTTTTCTTTTGCAGGAAATTTGACTTATCGCAACGCAAGAAATTTGCACGAAACGGTTTTGAATATTCCTCATGACAGAATTTTAATCGAAACAGAAAGTCCGTTCATGATTCCTGCCGAATTCCGCGAGAAAAAACGCACAATGCCGGCTTATTTGCCTTCAACTGCAAAATTCCTTGCAGAAATGCTGGAAGTTCCTCTGGAAGATTTGAGCAAGCAGCTTTGGACAAACAGCTGTAAAGTTTTCAATTTGCCGGAATAAATGAGCTCTCTTTATCATCCAGTTTCTATTGGTTCTCTCAATTTAGGCGGGAATGTTTTTCTTGCTCCTATGGCAGATTTTTCCGATGCAAGCTATCGAAGTATTTGTGCTGACTGCGGCATGGATTTTGGATATACGGAACTAATCAGTTCTGAAGCGCTTGTTCGGGATAATAAAAAAACTCTTGAGATGATGAGGCGTGCGCCGAACGAAAAGGCTTATGCCGTTCAGATTTTTGGTTCTTTGCCGGAAACCATGGCGCATGCGGCAGAAATTGTTCGAAAAGAAACTCGATGCGAATGTATTGATATAAATTGTGGTTGTCCGGTTCCTAAGGTTACAAAAACTGGAGCTGGAAGCGTTTTGACTCGTGAGCCGGAAAAACTTTACTCAATTACAAAAGCTGTTGTTCAGGCCGTGGATGTGCCGGTTTCTGTAAAAATTCGTACTGGCTGGGATTCAAAACACATAACTTTTAAGGAATGTGCTCAGGCGGCGATTGAAGCTGGGGCAAAGGCAATTACTTTGCATGGAAGAACAGCGGTTCAGGGTTATGGTGGAAGTGCCGATTGGAATTCAATCAAAGAACTTGTTGAGTATGTTAATGGAAGAATTTGTGTTTTTGGAAACGGCGACATAAAAACTCCGCAAGATGCTCAGCGCATGCTCACAGAAACAAAATGCGATGGAATAATGATTGGAAGAGCCGCTCAAGGAAATCCATTTATTTTTAAGCGGGTGCGGGAATATCTGACGGAAGGCACAGTTTCTGAAATTTCAATGTCAGAGAGTTTGGCAATGGGATTTAAGGAAATGCAGCTTTTGGTTGATTCAATCGGCGAAAAAGCAGCTTGCCTTAAAATGCGCGGCCGTTTTAGCAACTACATAAAAGGCTTTGACGGAGCAAAAGAACTTCGCTTAAAAGTTATTGCCTGTTCAACGCAAAATGAATTTAAAGAGGTTTTGCAGCAGTATCTGTAACGGCTAAATCAAAAAACTGTTTTTTCTTATGTTTTTGTCGGGTTGTAAAAAACTTTTTTTAAATTTAGAATAAATAGTTGTTATGGGGATTTTATCATTTTTAACTGACATTTTTGAATCAATTTTTATGCCCTCGTCCCCGGAAGTAAAGAAAAAACAGGCTTTGCATAAAATTGAACAGGAATTAAAGCTGATTCAGCCGGTGATTTTTAAAAACGGTTTTTTGCAGCCGAATTTTGCCGAGCTTTTTAGAATTCTTTTTGAAAATTCAAAAATTCTTGAAGAATTGCTTTCTCAGACAATTTGCAGCGCAGATATAAAACGAAAGACCTTTTATGAAGCTCAGCTTTTATTAACTGGATTTTCTGATATAAATCAGGAAAAACTCGAAAATCTTGGATTGGAAAAAAGAAAGCAGGAAGTTCTTGATTCGAATTTGCCAATGAGCAGGGTTTTTGAAAATCAAAGACATACTTTAGAATATCTTTTAAAAGAATTGAATTCACCGGAATTTTTTAAAATTGATGAAATTATTGCGTCCTTGCAGCAGTTGAACGACGTCTGTCAATTCAATTATTTGAATATAATTCATAATTTTGACCCGAATTATTCCGCTTTGATTTCTGGTTATAAGGCAGATTTTTTTGCCTGCGTTCCAGAGGCAATGGCAAATTCTCTATTAGATTTTTATTATCTTACGGCGCATTTTAAAATAACTTCAGCGCTCGGACGGGCAGTTGTCGCCTTGGCAGAAATACGCAGTGGCGGAAAAAAACTTGATTCTGCAAGTTCAGAAAAATATCTCGAAGCCTTAAAAAAAATGAATTCGGTTCTTGTAAAATTTCTTAAGCCCGAAATTCAATTAGAAGTGATTCGTCTCGCTAAAAAAGAACCAGAGCTTGTTCCTCAGACTGCAAGTTATAAACCTGGCTCGCGCTATCGTTTTGCAGATTTTATGAAAGAAAAATTTGTTTCCGACGAAACGAGAATTAAAACCGAAATTAAGGACAGCACGATTTCGACAGATTTAAAAAAACTTTTTGAAGAGAATCCGCTTGAAGAATTTTTTGCCTATAACAGCCAGAACAGTGCAAATATACGGTCTAATTGTACAAAATCATACGATTGGATTACACCTTTGCAGATTGAAAAAACGTTTGCAGTTCATTATTTTACGGATTCGATTCAAAATCTTCTTGAAGACATTGTAATTGAAGGCTTCTTTGAAAATCCGTCGATTAAAAAATCTTTTTCAGATGCGGTTTACGGCTGCGAAGAATGTGTAAAGGCTTTGGGAGAATTTGACAGCTCTTTTGAACGTGAAGGAAAAAACGATCAGGCAGTTATCGAAGGTTTTATCCGTGACGGTCAGCGCGATGCAGATTTTGTAAAAAAATTGGAAGCAACTGTCGATAATATAAATGCACAGGCTTATGAAACTGTTCAAAATTTTGCATCGCAGTTCTTTGATTTGTACAGACAGATTGGCGACCTTTTTATTGATTCAAAAAAAGTAAAGCCAGATTTATGTTCAAATATAAAAGTTTTGCTGGGCTCTTCACGAAACAGAGAAAATTCCAACAGGCTGGAAACTCAGCTGGAAAAGTGGGCAATTTTTCTTGAAATAATGAAGAATTACGTTATAGTTGGAGAGGTCGAAAGGAAATGAGTCAAAATTTATCACATTCAGAACTAACTCCAAATTTAAATCCCGAATATGCTGAAATTGTCAGTCAATATGAAAAGAAGATTTATGATTTAAAGACACTTCTGGAAATTTCTCGTTCGCTTTGTTCGACAATTGAATTTTCGCAGTTGATTGAGTCAATTCTCTATACTTGCATGGGACAGTTTAGGGTTTTGGGGGCCGGTGTTTTTGTTCCTGAGCCTTTGGATTCGGATTATTTTGTTTTGAACAGAAACTATAACGGTCTTGAACTTGATCCGAATGTAACTTATAAAATTTCAGTGTCTAATCCGCTCATAAATGTTATTACAAAAACTGACAGAGTTTTTACGATTGATGAATTAAAGGCGGAAGTTCCTGCCTATGCGGATTTGGAACCGATCTCTTCTTTAAAGCCGTCATTGATTGTTCCGCTTGTTCAAAAAAATCATCTTGACGGAATTTTGGTGCTTGGCGAAAAAATTTCTTTGCCTGAAGAGCAAGGCTACAGTTCGTACGAAAAAGAATTGATTTTGACAATTGCCTCTCTTGCTGCTGTTGCGATTTATAATTCAACTTTGCTCGAACGTTCTTCTACCGATATGATGACGCACTTAAAACTGAAATATTTTTTCTACAATGTGCTTACGGACAAGCTTGATGTTGCTATGACGCAAAATTTGCCGCTTGCTGTAATTATGTTCGATATTGATTTTTTTAAAAGATTTAATGACACTTACGGTCATGCCTGCGGAGATTATGTTTTGCAGACAGTTGCAAAAATTATACGCTCATGCATTCGTTCCTGCGATTTAGCAAGCCGTTACGGTGGAGAAGAATTCACCGTCATGCTGGACAAAACCGGAAAAGACGATGCAATGACTGTTGCAGAAAGAATCAGACAGCATGTTGAAGAGTATGATTTTTGTTACGAAAATCAGCATGTAAAAGTTACGATTTCGATAGGCGTTACGGTTTTTGATTCTGAAAAAAATCTTGTTTCTTCGCCAAAGCAGCTTGTTGATCAGGCTGACCAGGCTCTTTATGTTTCAAAACGCAGCGGAAGAAACCGGGTAACTTTTGCAGACGAGAGACTTATTTCCGAAATTAAAATTACTGAATAAAAAATATGGCATCGATAATACGAAAACCTTTTAAATACAGTTTTAAAAATGCAACGATAATAATCGTTCTTATAAATGCAGGAATTTTTTTGCTTGAAAAAATGTTTCCGCAAATTCAATATTTTTGTTCACTGAACGTCTATAACTGTTTTGTATACAAAATGTTTTGGCAGCCTTTTACTTATATGTTCATACACGGAAGTTTTACCCATGTTTTGTTTAATATGATTGGACTTTTTTGTTTTGGACTTGCGGTTGAAAAGGCGATTGGCACAAAAGAATTTGTTTTGATGTATCTTCTGATTGGTTTTGCAGGCGGAATTTTTTCTTTGGCGGTTTATTATTTTTTCGGACTGTACAAAGTTTTTTTGATGGGCGCCAGCGGAGCGGTTTACGGAATTTTGCTTGCTTATGCAATTCTTTTTCCAAGAAGCACAATTTTTATTTGGGGATTGATTCCAGTTCCTGCGCCGATTTTGGTTCTTTCTTATGCTCTGATTGAATTTTTTGAACAGTTTTTTTCGTTTAGGGACGGAGTTGCACATTCTGTTCATTTGGCAGGATTTGCATTTGCCTGGCTGTATTTTGTTGTAAGGTTTGGAATAAATCCGTTAAAAGTATGGAAAAACGCTTACCGATAATTTTGTTTTTTTCGATTTTTGTTTTTTTGAACGTGAATTTGAATTCAATTTTTGCCCAAAATTTAAATCAGGAGCGGAAAATTCAAATTCTTTTGTGGGCAGAAAAAGAAGCTTTTCCAGGTTTTGTCTGGAATGAAGAGGAAAAAAATCTTGATTTGGAAAAAAACGAAAACGTTCTTCCGGTAAACCGTTTAAAAAAAACTGCGCCTTTTTTTGTTCAAGGAATGCTTTACGGTTGGAAAGTTGAATATACTCCTTACGATAAAGCCCGCGGTGTTAAGGAATATTTGAATTTTGAGCCGGTTCAAGAGCTTACGCAAAGTGAATTAAATTCTATTCAATATAAAAATCCGGCTTTTAAAGATGACAGGCTTTATTGTCGTGTTGAATTTGAAAGAAGTGAATTTCAGCAGAATCTTTATAAATCGTGGCAAACTGTAAAAAATCCGAGAATTCGTGGTGTTGGCTATGGAAAACTTCAAGACGGTTTTGCCGGAATTGAGCAGGCCTGCGCAGAAGCAATAAAAAATGCAGTTCGGGAATATTGGCGCGCGCAAATTAAAAATAAACCAAAAGAAATAGAAAGCAGACTTTTAATCTGTTGTGCTCCGGTGATTGGCGTTGAGGCCGGTCGCTATCGTGTTATGCTTGATTTTTTTATGGAAACCGATAGAATATTAAATTACGAAATGTTTTGAAGCATAAAATTATCGGGGGTTGGGGAGGAATTTAATAATGAAAAAAATTTGTGCCATTGCAGCAGCAGTATTTTGTTTTTCTGCCGTTGCATTTGCAGACGAAATTGACGATCTTTTAAAACCTAAGCCGGATAACGGAATTGAAACAATTATTCCGGAAGACCAGCATGTTACAAATAAAACCGCTAAGGTTGAGCTACAGTATACTCCGCTTACTGACGAAGTACGCTTGTTCTATACTTGCCATGCAGTAGCTTTTGATCAGGGCGAGGCAATGAATACAGCGCTTGCTGTTTTGAAAGATTTTCAGGATCAGCACGATGAATATTACGGATATAAATATATGAAACGCGATACCGTAAAATACTACAAAGACGAAAAAACAGGCTTTAAGTGGGCTATGTATCAGTCTTTTGTTAGGTTTCAGCGTTAAATAAAAAACAAATTTTTGTCAGAAATATGAGCTGGATTCCAAACGGAAACTGGCTCAAATTTTTTATACCGGCGTTGCTGGAAAATGGAATTAAAAATGGATATTCAGAATATTATTAAAAATCTTCACCCACTCGAAATTAAAGTTCTCTTAAAATATACAGAAAAAGATGAATTGAGTTCAGAAAAACTTCAGAAAGAACTTGGCTACAAAGAAGGTCATGCCAATCAGGCTTTTAGCTGGCTTGGCGGAAAAGAACTTTTAAACGTTGAGCGCCGTATTCCACATACTTTTTACGAAATTACAGATTTGGGGCGCAATTTTGCAGAAAATGGCACTCCAGAAGAAAAAATCATTGCATACGTAAAAGACAATGGAGCAAAAACTCTGCCGGAAATTGCAGCTGGAATTGGTCTTGAACAGAGAGATGTTGGTTCTGCCTTTGGTCCGCTTTCAAAAGATGGCGTTTTAAAAATGAATGCCGAAAAAAAAGCCGAATATACAGGTGCTCAGACTCCTGCAAGAATTACGCTTGCCCGCGAAGTTCTTAAAAAGGCGGCTGGAGCAGAAAACGGCCAGTTGGAAAGCGCTTCTTTGTCCGAAGAAGAAAAAACTGCAATTGCATCTTACGCAAAAAAACGTGGTGCGGCCGACAGTGCTTTTAAAATCATTGAACGCGAAACCGTAATTTATAAATTTACTCCGGCGATTGGCGAAGTTGTTGAGGCTCTCAAAAAAGCAGGAATTACTGGAAACGAAATTGGAGAACTTACTCCAAAAATGCTTGAAACAGGCGATTGGAAAAAAGGCACATTCCGCGGTTATAACATTGCAATTCCGCCGGCACGCATTATTCCTGGACGCACAAACCCTTATGTGCAGTTTCTTGAACATGTAAAAGACAAATTATGTTCTCTTGGTTTTGAAGAATATGACGGTCCGCTTGTAGAAACAGAATTCTGGAATGGCGATGCGCTTTTTATGCCTCAGTTCCACGCTGCCCGCGATATTCACGATGTTTACCGTATAAAAAATCCGACACATGCAAAATCAATAGAAGAGCCTTGGCTTTCAAACGTTGCCGAAACTCACAAAAACGGCGGAAATACAGGAAGCCGTGGCTGGAATTATGATTTTGACCACGAATTTACACGCCGTTTAGTTTTGCGTTCGCAGGGAACCGTTCTTTCGGCTCATCAGTTGCACAAAGCAAAAGTTCCGGGAAAATATTTTGGTATTGCCCGCTGTTTCCGCTATGACAAGGTTGATGCAACTCATCTTTCTGACTTTTACCAGACAGAAGGAATTATTGCCGGAAATGATGTGAATTTGCGCACTTTGCTCGGTATGCTTGAAATGTTTGCAAAAGAAGTTGCCGGCGCAACAGAAGTTAAATATGTTCCGGGATACTTTCCGTTTACAGAACCGTCAGTAGAAGTTCATATCAAGCACCCTGTTTTGGGCTGGTTTGAACTTGGCGGAGCAGGAATTTTTAGACCAGAAGTAACAAAAGCTCAGGGACTTGACTGTCCAGTTCTTGCCTGGGGAATGGGAATTGACCGTATGGCTCTCATGGCGCTGGGATTGAACGATTTGCGAGAACTTTTCAGCGAAGATATAGAAGAAGTTCGTTTAAGAAAAGCAAAATTCTAGGTAAATTGAGAAGACTGCCCGGCTCGGACAGTCTTTTTTTATTTTGCGTACTGCAAAAGGCTGAATTCGAGGGCTTTTTGGCAAATTCCGGTTTCGCCGTTTTTGCAATAAGCGGTTACAAAGGGGCGTCCTATTAAAATTTTATCAGCACCGAAAGCCATGGCTGTTGCTACGTCGAGGGCTGTGCGGATTCCGCCGTCTACCCAGATTTTTTTTGTGTAATTTTTTAGTTCTTCGCCGTGATTTTGCAAAAACTCGGCAGTTGAGCCGATTTTGGTTTGAATGCGTCCGCCATGGTTTGAAATGTAAGCGGCATCTGGTTTGACATGTTTAACGATTTCTATTCCGTCTTTGTCAAAAATGCCTTTTAAAACGAAAGGAATGTCTTTTGAGTGCAAGAATTTTTTTATTTCCTGTAGCTGCAAAGCAGATTTTTTTTCGAGCGGAACAAGATTTTGCATTGTTGCAATGTTGTAAGAATCTATGTCGATTCCGATTGATTTTGCAAACGGCAGAACCATTTCGATATGTTCAAAAATTTTTTTGTTTTGAAAAGGTTTTATAAAGAAATTTGCCTTTGCATTTTTGTCGGTCTTTTGAATTTTTTTTATGGCCTGCAGGCCGAATTTGATTTTGTCGTCTGGAAATCCATCTCCTGCGCAAAGTTCAATGCCGCTTTTATGGATTGCTGAAAAAATCGAGCTGTAATATTCTTCTTCGCTGGAAAAACCGATGTTTTCGACTGCTCCAGTGATTGGCGCAAAGGCAATTTGAGGAATTCGTTCGTTTACTGGGCGTTCAATAAAATTTATAAAGACGAGAGGATTTTCTTTGCGGAGAACTTCCCATCCGTCGCAGTTGAGACGAAAATTTATGTTCCGGTTTACGCCGCCCATGCCTGGAAGCTGGTCGATGCAGCCTGTTCCGTTGCAAATTGTGCAAAAGTGGCACTTAAATTTGTTCATTTTAGAAGAATTATAAGATAAATGAACAAATTGTAATATAGATTATAGAAGGTTTTGTAAAAACTGGACAAAAAGGCGCGAAAAGTGAATGAGCTTTTTGCGGAAGTTTTACCCCGGATTGTAACGGCGCTAGTTGCGCAGCAATGGAGCGAAAGCGGAACCGTGAAAAGCCGGACGCGGTCGGAAAAATTTGGTCTGAATTTTTAAAATTGGAAATTTTCCAGCTTTTTTAGGTTCAAAATCATTCTAAACTTCGGTTTTTTTTGGCCGATAAATAAAAAGTAACTTTAACTGAAAATTCTCGTGGAGTTTTTTGATGAATAAAAATTTGAAAATTTCGGCGGTTGCCGGATTTATTCTTTATGCCATTGCCGCTTTTTTCTGTATTTCGCTTTTATTTGTGCTTTTGGATTTTTGCGGACTCGAGACGGCGCGTTTTTCTGCTTTGTGGCGTTTTGGAAAACTTTTTACAGGAGTTTACGGAATTTGTTCAGTTTTAATTCCTCTGTTTTTGCTGGTTGCCGCTTTTGAATGTTTTATGCGTTCTTGGCACGTGCGAAACGGCGTTGTGCTTGCAGGTTCGGTGATTCCGTTTTTTACTCTTGATGCGGTTGAACATATTTGCCGGATGCTTATTGCGGAAAATTCGGGCGACGTGCTTGTAATGAAACTTTTGGTTGCGCTTGTGACTGGAGCGATTATTGTCGTTGTCGAATATCTGGTTCTTTCGATGATTGGCGATGTTATTGAAAACGCTGGAAAAAAAGAGAAAGAAATTGATTTTGACGAGAATTCTGATGAATTTGGCGAAATTGAAGAATTTGCTCAAAAAGACGAAAATTCTGGTTTGGCGGCTGAAAATTTTGACGCAGAAAAGGCCATTTTTGGCGAAAAATCGGGCGAAGTTCAAAAAAATGCGGAAAACAAAGAAATTGAGCCGAAAAATAACGAACAAAATGTAGAAATTGAAAGTTTTGGGGACGAGCCGGAAAAAGAAAAAAATGTTGGCCTTGAAATTCCAAAAAATTTGGAAAGCGGAGAAAAAAATGAGCTTGAAGCCGGCGAAAAATCAGAAATTGAAGAAAATCCTTTTGAACATATTTTTGATGAGCAGGATGAAAATGAGGCTCAAAAACTAAAAGAAGATTCCGAAAAGAATGAAGAAAATTCTTTTGAACTTATCGAAGAAGAAATTCCTGTAAGCGATGAAGATTTTGATTTGCCGGATTTGACTGATGATTTTATGAACGACTCTGACGAAACCGAAATTTCGGATTCTTTGGATGCGGATTTTTTGGAAAATTCTGACGGCGAAATTTTGAAAACTCCGGAAATTGGAGCTACTAACGAAGAAAATTACGGCGAATTGGAAAATCAGCCTTTTGAAGATTTTGATTATTCTTCGGAACAAAAAAATGAAGAAGAAGTGGAAGGCGAAATTCTTTCGGATGAAAACGAAACTGAAATTTTAGATGATGTAAAAGATTACTTTGATGCTGATGATGCTGAGATTTTTGATGGCGATGAAGATTTTGCGGAAGACAAAGCTGAACCGGAAGATGGATTAGAGCTGGAAAACGAATTTGAAGTTCAGGACGGAATTGAGCCGGAAACAGAAACTGAATTTGCGGAAGGCGAAACTGAAAATCTGCCGGTAATGCCAAAAATTCCGGAAACAGAAGAAAGCTTTGAGAACGAAAGTGCCGGTTTTGCGGAAAATGAGCCTGAAAATGAAGGTGAAAGTTCTGAGGACGATACTGGTTTTGAAGACGATTTTGACAAAGACGATGATGACGGTTTTGGCAACGATAATTTGGATTGCGAAAACGGAGACGACGACCTTTCAAGCTTTGTTGAGCAGAGAAACAACAGTTTTGCCTCGATTTTTGCAAAAATGGACAGTGACGCTAAAAAAAATCCAATGATTGCGCAGAAAACTTCTGATTTTGAAACTCAGCCTGAGCAAAAAAATGAAGAATTATCGCAAAATGCGGAAAAAGCGGACGATGACGATTTTGACAGCACGTTTTCGGATTTTGAATTTAATCCGACGGCAAAGCCTGTTGTAGACAGTAACGGTGTGCCGTTTGAAAAAAAGAATTCAATTCTCCGCGAAGAACAAGCTTCTCCTGCAAAAAATTCTTCTGCCTTGTCGGCCCGGACTTCTGCTCTGGCAGTTGCAAAAACTCAGCCAGAAGATGCAGTTGAAAGCGAAAATGTTCAGCCAGAAAAACCGCAGCCAAAGCTCAGAATTGCAGATTATAAAATTCCAGTTGAAGGAATTTTGCAAAAATATGATAACGGCGAATATTGGATTGTAGATGACGAGACAAAGAAAAAAGCTACCGACTTGGCTCAGACTCTTGCTGAATTCAATATTGAAGTGAAGGTTACAGGAATCCGAAAAGGACCTGTTGTAACGATGTTTGAAATTCTTCCGGCTCCTGGCGTAAATGTAAACAAAATCCGCTCCTTGCAGGACAATATTGCGCTTAGGCTTGCTGCAACTTCTGTCCGCATAGTTTCGCCAATTCCGGGAAAATCGGCAGTTGGAATCGAAATTCCGAACAAAAATCGCGCAGTTGTAAGTTTCCGTGAAATTATGGAACAGAAAAATCCGGCTTTTGAGAAGATGGCGATTCCTGTAATTTTGGGAAAAGATATTTCCGGCGAGCCTCGTTTAATCGATCTTGCAAAAACTCCGCATCTTCTGATTGCGGGTTCAACCGGTTCTGGAAAATCGGTTTGTGTAAATTCGCTTATTCTTTCGATTTTGTACAAACGCAATCCTAATCAGGTAAAATTGATTTTGATTGACCCGAAAGTCGTAGAATTAAAACTTTACAACGATATTCCGCATCTTTTAACTCCTGTAATTACCGAGCCAAAAAAGGCATTGCAGTCGCTTCAGTATTGTCTTTGCGAAATGGAACGCCGATATGCGCTTTTGGATAACATGGGAGTGCGCGATATTTCAAATTTTAACCGACGCATAGAAGAACGGCATCTCATGCAGGAAAAACTGCCATATATCGTAGTAATTATTGATGAATTTGCAGATTTGATGGCAACAACAGGCCGCGAACTTGAATCAATAGTTGCACGGCTTACGGCAATGTCGCGTGCAGTTGGAATTCATCTTGTTCTGGCAACTCAGCGACCGTCAGTAAACGTAATCACCGGTCTTATAAAAGCAAATATTCCAAGCCGAATTGCATTTATGGTTGCAAGCCGTACGGATTCAAACATCATTATTGACCAGATTGGAGCCGAAAAACTTTTGGGAAAAGGCGATATGCTTTATGCCAGCGCAACAGATCCATTCCCAGTGCGAATTCAGGGAACTTTAGTTAGCGATGACGAAGTTGAAAAAGTCGTGGATTATGTAAAACAGTATGGAGAGCCAGATTATATTGACGATGAAATTTTTGTTGAAGATGACGAAGAAGAGAATGACGGAAATTTGGGACTCTTTGGCGAAGGCGATGATCCTCTTTACGACAAGGCGCTAGAAATTGTTGTGCAGTCAGGAAAAGCAAGTGCCTCATATCTTCAGCGCAGACTCAAAATCGGTTATAACCGTGCAGCCCGCCTCGTAGAAGAAATGGAAGAACGAGGAATCGTAGGCCCTCAAAACGGCTCAAAACCGCGCGAAGTAATCTATGTTCCATAAAATTTGGAGCATCGTGCAAAGAAAATTCTTGTTCATTGAAAAATCATTAACACTATGTTATTGTTCTTTTTAGAAATCGCAGTATTAAAAAATCTGCTTTTCTGAGGAGGAATGATAAAAATTACATTCCTGTGATTTTTATCATTACAGTTTGCTCAATCGGGGCTCACCGTTAACGCGGAGTTTTCTAAGGAGAAAGAGAATGATAAGAGTTTTTAAACAAAATCTCGGAAAGGGCTTATTAGTAAGTCTTATGGTTATGCTGTTGACTTGTACAGCATTTGTTTCTTGTAAAAATGATGATGACGAGGGGGGGGGGAGCTCTAATTCAGTTACTGTAAAAGATACCAGCACTGTTACAAATGAAGATGGCTCTGTAACTACAACAGAAGTCATGTCTGACGGCTCTACAGTAACAACAACAGTCAAAAAAGATGAAAATGGAAAAGTAACCGAGACTGTAAAAGTTACAGAAACCGCTGACGGAAAAGTTACAACAGAAACGACCGATGCAAGCGGCAAAACTACAACTACAACAAGCACAAAAGATTATTCAAAGTATATCGAAGAAGGAATTACTGCTGTTGAAAATGCAAATTTTGACTTGGCAATTACAAAATTCAATCAGGCTTATAAATTAGAAGCCAACGATGAGACGCGCGTTTATTCGGCTCTTGCAAGCCTTGCCTCAATAAGCACAAAACAAACCACTGCAGATTTCGTTAAAAAACACCTCGGTATTACAAACTATCCTGCGACAATGAACGCTCTTTTTAGGCCAGACTGGCTTGACGCGACAGAGTATATTAAGTATGAGGATAAGGATTGGATTTTTGGATATGAAGATTTTACGAAATCTACTGATAACTATGCCACTTATTACAAAGTTAATATAACTCCTGCTGCTGAATATTCTTCAAATACTGTTTCTTACCATAGCATCTATAAAAAAGCAACAATAGAAGGCAAGACTTTTTATCCAAGTCTCGGAGATCTTGCATATTATGAAAAAGATACAAAAGGCTCTTCATCATATTCTCAATATTATACTTACACGCTTGACGAGAACGGCGAATATTATGTGTATATTGGGAATCTTTCAGACGAAAGCCTTGCTTCTTATCAGTCATATAGCAGCAGTAGTTGGGATGGAGTTGACTACACATATTATAAAAAGGCTATGTTCCCGACACTTTCTGTTCCGGAATGGTTCAAGAATTCAAAGTTTAGCAACTACTTTGGCGAGCTTCTTCTTGCAAATATCTTGAATGGAAACACAAAAGGCTTAAATGATGCTCTTGATGATTTGTACAATGTTTTGTTCAGCTCAGAATATGAAGATGCCTGCAAAAAAATCGATGCAGTTACAGGAAGTGTTAAAATTCCTAGCCGCGTAATCGAGGATTTTGGTCTTACAGAAATTGTCGGAGACACAAGCGTAAAACTTGGAAAGGCAGAGCTTGCCCTTATAAAGACCTCATTCAATATTCTGAAGTCGACAGTTGAGTACGCGCAGTCATACAATTTGAACAGCGACCTTTCATTCCTTAAATTCGACTGGGCAGACAAAGACGCTGCAATGAAAGTCTTTGAAAAATATTTGCAATATGACGCTAGCATAGACCCGCTTGCAAACGGATTTATGAGCCAGAGAAGCACTGAAAAAATGGCGGCCTCAAAAGAGCACTTTGCGTCTGCTGTAAGCGACTTGATTGCAGCCTATGACGACATTCTTGCAAATGCGGCAGACTACGGCTATCCGACAGCTTTGACCGATGTTCTTAACGAATACAAAGTTTTGCGTGAAGGCGCCGTTCAGTTGCAAGCCGCAATTACAGATGGCGGAAAATTCTATATTCCGGAAACTGACGGCCTGCCGGCTTCTTGGCCTGCAAGCGGCTCATTGTATATCGACATTGGAAAACTTTTTGATGCAAGCAACTTTGCGCTGAAGAATTTTATTGGAAATACCGACGGAATGGCTGATGTTTGTCTTCTTGAAGAAAAATATGATCCAGAAACATATGATGAATATTTTAAAGCAACTAATAAACTAAAAAATGATTCTGGTGAAACTATTTTATCGATGGAATCTTCGGTACTCAATTCTGAAACTATGAAATATATTCTAAAGCATGGCGATGAAATTTCTAACAGTCACAGTCTTGGTTTGAGAATTTATATGACACCTCTTCAGAATGTACTTGGTGGATTTGATTTTGGAGAACTTTCTCCAGCCATTTGTATAGGCTCTTCTTCACAAAGTTACTATTTTGCTCAGGAGCTTGGTGTTCTTTCTGGTCTTTATGTCTACAACTTCTACCATGACGGCGAGATTGCGGACGATATAAAGTCTCTTATAGCTGATAAGTAAGATTTTTTGCTGAAAACAAAATGTTTTAGTGTCTAAAAAATCTTTTTCAGTCTAATTTTAGCCGCATTGTCTTTATGAACTTCGCTTCACAAAGTCTTGCGGCTTTTTTGTGTTTATGAAGTTAAAAAAAACGTTTATTTGTTCAATTTTAATTTTTTTTTCATCGCTTTTGTCGTCGCAAAATTTTGAATTGAATTCATTTGCCGGAGATTTGTTTTTTCCGGTTTTTGGAGCAACGGCGGAAGGCTCTTTAAAAACAGAATCAAATTATTTTTCTAAATTAAGTGCTTCTGGAGGTTTTCTTGGCGCAAAACCAGATTTGTCAAAATTTGAGGGGAAGTTTTATTCAGGTTATGCAGAAATAAAAATCGGCTTAAAAAAACTGGATTTTTCTGCAGGTGCGTTTGGAGTAAATATTCCAGGCAAAACTAAAATTTTAAATGGAAAACCGCGTTTTATTTTGGAAAACGGAGATTTTGCTGGATTTTACACTTCTGTAAATTATTGCTTTTCTAAAAGCATAAAACTTTCTTCCGAATTATTTGCCGGAAAAGGCGGATTTGATTGGGGCGATCTGTATTACTTTTTTGGACATCCGGAAAATATAAGATTTTTTTTCGAAAAAACAGAATTTTCGCTTCCTTATGGATTTGATTTTTCGTTTTTTGGAGGAAAAATTAAAGCAAAAATTCAGGCAGATAACACGGAAATAAAAGAAAAGTTGGGAACAGGCAGTGGAAATTTTATTGGATTAAAAGCAGAAAAGGATATTTTGGGGTCAGAAACAAAAATTGATTTTAGGCATTTTCTTTCAATAAAACTATTTTATTGTTATGCAGAGATATTTGGTTCGGTTCTTGCGACAAGTGAAACACAAGACTATTTCTTTTTTCCTTACGAAAGGATTTATGGGCATTTGAACGATAAATTTTATGTTGCTGGACTTGGATTTTCTTATGAATATAAGCGTTCGTCCTTAAAAGTTCGGCTTGATACAGATTATTTTCATTGTTTTGCTAATAAGCCGGATGCAAATTATTCATATAAATATAAGAAAAATATTTTTTTTGACGGTTCTGTAGCTTCAAAAGACTTTGATTTTGCAGATTTTACAAATTGTGGATTCTTTGCCGGAAAACTAAGCGTGTCATATAACGCAAAAACAATTTTAAAATTAAAGCGCGTTGAGCCAGAATTAAGACTTTCAAGACTATTTGTTCTTCCTCTTTTGACAGATACTGCAAAAAATGGACTAAAAACAAAATTAAGTAGTTCCGCAAATTCAAGCTTAGGTTTGTCGTCATCAAAAAATTTACAAAAAATAAAAACTATTTTGCTGAGCGGTACGATTTTATCGTTAAAAATTAAATATTAGGCTCAATTTCGAGTTTTAAATTTTAGTGTCATTATCGGGCTTGACCCGATAATCCATTGGAAAGATTGCTAATCGAGTTAGCTATGCAAACATCGCGGTGTCAAGCACAGCAATGACAGCCTTGTTGGCATAGGAATAACTGTTTAGCAGCTATTTTTATTAAAACTCGAAATTTGACCTATTAAATTAGGAGCGCACCGCACAGTCTAGCCGGCTTTTCAGGGTTCCGCTAACGCTTCATCCGCCAAGGCGGACGCTCGCGCCCTTCCAATCCGGGCTGCAAGCCCGGACGTGCGCGGGAGCGCACACGAAAAATAAACGGGTTTTGCGCAAGTAAAAGCATATTTTTCTTTAATAAAATGACAGGATTTTTTTTCTAGTTTATAATGTTTTGCGGTTGGGAGGTCGTTTTATGACTGGATATGACAAAATTGCTATTTTGCTTGCGGAACTGGGGAATGGAGCGCGCGAGGCTGTTCTTGAAAAGCTTAATTTTTCTCCTGAACAACTTAAAAAAATCAATGCTGCTACTAAAAAACTTCGCAGTTATGACGGAAAAATTTACAATCCTAAAGATAAAACTCAGGTAAACAGAGAAATTGCTGTTCTTGAGGAACTTAAAAGTTTTGGGGAGCTTCGTGGAATTTATAAGGATGTTCCGCATGGATTTATTAAAACAGCCGCTTCTGAAGAAGAAAAGCTTAGGGAGTCGGTTATGGCAAATCCTGAGGCAATTGCTCAGGCTCTTGGAAAATGGTTAAAATCTGACGATTAAATTAAAGTGGCAGGGATAGGAAGGGGCGCATAGCGCGTGTTTTTGCTTGCAAAAATACCGGAGGCGAGAGCCGTAGCCCTGGATAGCCCGGTTTTTGCGAATGCAAAAAGCCACCCAAAATAAAAAAACGGTCAAAATGCAATGTGTGCTTTGACCGTTTTTTTTTGTTTATTTTTTTGCAGTAGATTTTTTAGTTGTTTTTTTTGCCGCTGGCTTTTTTGCCGTAGTTTTTAAATTTGCTTCTGAAGGAATACAAATTACAACTGAATTGTCTGTGTTTGAAAAAGGCGCTGGAATATATTTGTCGGCTTTCCAGTCATTTTCCCAGCGTTTGCCGTCCATAAGATAGCGGTACTGGTATTCTTTTCCGGCATCGAGCTCGAGTGTTACAGAGAAAGAACCGTCTTTTGATTTTTTTAGGTGAGTTTCTGTTGAACTCCAGCTGTTAAAATCTCCAGCAAGAGATACAGTTGCTGCATCCTGGGCGGCCTCTTTTTCAACAATGAAAGTCACTTTGCATTTTGTTGCGTCTGCTGAATAAACTTTTTTTAATGCCATGACATTCTCCTTTAAAAAGTATATTTACCCTAAAACTTTATGTTTTGCGGGGCATTTTAAAAATTATTTGCTATAAATTCATTCAGAAGTATACAACTTATTGTCCGACTTGCCAATAAATTATATATTAAAAAGCGAACAGATAAAAAAATTCCGCCGATTTAACCTAAATTGCAGAGCGGAGACCGGTTTATTTGAACCGGCAAATCTTGCTAAAATGGAGGCTCGGCTATGAGCAGTCTTTCTAACAAAAATCATTATTTATTTACATCTGAGTCGGTTGGCGAAGGCCATCCGGATAAACTTTGCGATCAGGTTTCTGATGCTGTTTTGGATTATTGCCTTTCGCTTGATCCTGATGTCCACGTTGCCTGCGAATCTTTTTCTACAACGGACTTTTTGCTTGTTGGCGGCGAAATTGGTTTTCAGAATTACAAGGTGAATCCTAAAGAATTTAATGCAAATATCGAAAAAATCGCACGTCAGGTTGCTGTTGACATTGGCTATACTTCGCCAGAAGTTGGTCTTGACGGCAGAAACTGTCTTTTTATGAACCGTCTTCATGCTCAGTCTGCGGACATAAATCAAGGCGTTGTCGGTAAAGGACTTGACGAATACGAAGGTCAACAGGGAGCTGGTGATCAGGGAATGATGTTTGGATTTGCTTGCAACGAAACTCCATCGTTAATGCCTGCTCCGATTTATTATTCGCATCAGATTCTTTTAAAGGCAAATGAGCTTCGCCATAACGGAACAATTGGCTGGCTTAGGCCGGATGCAAAATCTCAGGTTACTGTTGAATATGATGAAAACAACAAGCCTGTTCGCATTGACACGGTTGTTGTTTCTCATCAGCACGATCCTGACGTTGATTATGCGACAATAAAAGAAACTATTATCAATCAGATTGTAAAACCTGTTCTCGAACCAACTGGACTTTTGGACGAGAATACAAAATTCTTTATAAATCCGACTGGAAAATTTGTAATTGGCGGCCCGGATGGAGATTCTGGTTTGACTGGCCGAAAAATCATTGTCGATACTTACGGCGGAATGGGCCGTCATGGCGGCGGAGCTTTTTCTGGAAAAGATCCTTCTAAAGTTGACCGTTCGGCTGCTTATATGGCACGCTACATTGCAAAAAATGTTGTTGCCGCGGGACTTGCCGAAAGAGTGGAAGTTGAACTTGCTTATGCAATTGGAGTTCCGTTCCCTGTTTCGATTCTTGTGGAAACTTTTGGAACTGAAAAAGCTGAGCGTTCAAAAATTGCTGCTGCCGTAGAGAAAATTTTTGACTGCACACCGGCTGGAATTATCAAAACTTTGAATTTAAAACAGCCGATTTACAGAAAAACGGCGTCTTATGGACATTTTGGACGCGAAGGTTTCCCTTGGGAAAAAACTGACAAAGTTGAAGAACTTAAAAAAGAGGTGTTGCGTTAGCGCTGGGAGTGGCGGAGTTGCGGGGCGGTTGAGTTTTGCGAAACTGCTCCGCAATGAGCGTAGCGAACCACGGACATAGCGACCCGGCAGAATGTCGGGGAACGCCAATAAAAAAATGAAGTCAAAAGCTGTTGAAATTGATTCGAGAATTACGCCGCAGGCAAAACGGGATGCGCATATTCATTATATTGTTGCTTTTTGCGGCGGTTTTTTGACGGTTTTTCCGCTGGAGAACATTGTAAAGAGTTTTGGTTCTTCTCAGACGACGCATTTAATAGAAATGGTGCGTCTTTTAATTGGAAAAGACTGGTTTGAGTTTGGACTTAGGTTTGTCGGTGTTTTAATTTTTGCTCTGCCGATTTTTTTTGTTACTTTTGCCAAAGAACACACAAAAATTAACGTAAAATATGCGGCTCTTTTGGTTGATGTGGCGATGGGCTTTTTAATGTGGCTTTTGCCGGCAGACTTGCCAAAGGTTGTTTATCTTTATCCTACTTTTTTTGCAATGTCGCTTCAGTGGAGCAGTTTTTCGGGAAGTTACGGCTATGCGGCTTCGACAAATTTTTGCACGAATAATTTTAAGCAGACAATCAGTGCCTTGACGGAATATTTTTGTAACGGAAAAAGTGAATTTAAATTGAAGGCGCAGTTTTATGGCGCGGTTCTTGCCGGCTATTATCTTGGAATTTTTGCCGGATTTAAGCTTTTTGAAAAACTTGGAAATTTTTGTTTTACGCTGGTTACGATTCCTTGTGCGATAATTGCGGTTTTGCTCGCGACTTTTCCAAAGGATTCAGCAAAATAGTTTTTTTTGTGATTTTGCAAGGTTGGAAAAATGATTCTTTCAAAGCAGCAGATTGTTGAAATTATGGAACGTTTTAAGGTTCAAAATCCGAATCCAAAGAGCGAACTTGATTTTAAGAATCCGTTTACTTTGCTTGTTTCTGTAGTTTTGAGCGCTCAGGCAACCGACAAATCCGTAAATTTTTATACAAAACCGCTTTATGAAGCTGCCGACACACCTCAAAAAATTGTTGCCCTTGGTCAGGAAAAATTGATTGAGTTTATAAAACCAATCGGTTTATGGAAAAATAAATCTAAAAATATAATTGCACTTTCTAAAAAGCTGATTGAAGATTTTGGCGGAATTGTTCCAAATTCCAGAGAGAAACTTATGTCTTTGCCGGGAGTTGGAAGAAAAACTGCGAATGTTGTCTTGAATGTGGTTTTTGGTCAGAATACAATGCCGGTCGACACGCATCTTTTGCGGATTTGTCCGAAAATTGGGCTGGCAGAAGGCTCAACTCCGGAGCAGGTTGAAAATTCGCTCTTAAAAAATATTCCTGCCGAATATTTGCAGCATGCGCACCATTGGCTTTTGCTTCACGGCCGCTATGTTTGCACAGCCCGGAATCCAAAGTGCAATGAATGTTTGATAAGAGATTTGTGTCTTAACGGCAGAAGTCTTTAAGACAATTGATTTTTGAATTGATAAAATGATGAATTGCAAGTTTTGGAAAAAATTTAGTATTTTTTTATTGGAGGCATAATAAAAATGGAAGAAAGCGTAATTGCGGAAGCGGCAAACGGTGCGATTGCACTTGCAAATGGAACGGCAAATGAAGTAAAGTCGCTGTTTCATCTCGATGAACTGTCAGCTTATTTTACTTGGGCAAATCTTGCAAAAGTGATTACAAGCGTTGTGGCAATTCTTATTTTCTGGGTGTTTTATCGCATAATCAGGCATTTTGTAAAAAAAACGGCTTCAAAAACTTTGCAGAAAAAAACTGTTTCGCTTATTGTAAAGGCAGTCAGTTATTGTTTTTACGTTTTAATCGTAATGTATGTTCTCGGACTCTTTGGAATTAAACTGAGCGCAATTTGGGGCGCTGCAGGAATTGCTGGAGTTGCCATTGGTTTTGCAGCGCAAACTTCCGTAAGCAATTTGATTTCCGGTCTTTTTGTTGTTACCGACAAGGCAATGAAAATCGGCGATTTTATAGAAGTTGACGGGATTTCTGGAACGATTGATTCAATAGGAATAATTTCGATAAAAATTCATACTGGCGACAACCAGCTTGTGCGAATTCCAAATGCAACAATAATAAATACAAAATTAAAAAATTATTCGGCTTTTCCGTACAGACGCTACATTTTTGAAACCAGTGTTGATTATGGCAGCGATTTTGACAAGGTTATGGAAGTTGCAAAAACTGTTCCTGCACGATGTCCGACTGTTGTTCTTGATAAACCGGAATACTCTCCAAAAGTGCTTTGGACAACTCATGGAGACAGCGGAGTGAATTTGAACATTATTGTTTGGAGCAAAATAGAAGATTTTTTGCAGACAAAAAGCGATATTTCAGTAAATACTTTAAAAGCTTTTAACGAGGCTCAAATCAATATTCCGTTTAACCGTATGGACGTTGCGATTTTGAACGAAAAAAAATAAGAAGTGAATTGAATGCAAGCTCAGGCAAAACCAGTAAATCAGCTGTTCAGTAAAAATTTTCTCAATCGCTTAATCTGGCCTTTGGTTGCAGAGCAATTTCTGGCAATGACAATCGGTGCTTGCGATACGGTTATGGTTTCTTCTGTCGGAGAAGCTGGCGTTAGCGGAGTAAGTTTGATTGATCAGCTTGGGCAGCTTGTAATTCAACTTTTTGCTGCATTCGCTACTGGCGGAGCGGTGGTTGCAAGTCAATATCTCGGTCATAAAGAACAAAAAAAGGCTCAGGCTTCTGCAAAACAACTTCTAAATTTGTGCGTGATTGCCGGAGTGTTTTTTATAGCAATATGTCTGCCTTTGCGCCGGATTATTTTGAACGGAATTTTTGGCGCGCTTGAACCGCAGATTATGGACAATGCGCTAACTTACTTTGTCTGGATTTTGTTTAGTTTTCCGTTGCTTGGAATTTATAACAGTTGCGCTGCGTTGTGCCGGGCAATGGGAAATAGCAAAATAAGTTTAAAAGTCAGCCTTATAATGAATTTGGCAAATATTGCTGGAAACGCGATTTTGATTTACGGAGCAAAAATTGGAGTTGCCGGAGCAGGAATTTCAACTCTCGTAAGCCGAGGCATTGCCGCCGTTGTAATGCTTTGCATTTTAAGCCAAAAAAAATGGCCGCTTTTTTTAGAAAAAATCTGGAAACCGAAGTTTGATTTTTCACTCATGGGGCGAATTTTAAAAATTGCAGTTCCGAGTGGAATTGAAAATTCTGTTTTTCATATCGGAAAAACCCTTGTCTATTCGTTTATGTCCAGTTTTGGAATTACGGCAATTGCTGCAAATGCAATTTCAAACACAGTCGCGAGTTTTTCAAATATTCCGGGAAATGCAATAGGTCTTGCAAGTGTAACGATTGTCGGTCAGTGCATTGGCGCCGGCGAAAAAGAACAGGCAAAATCTTATGGCCGAAAGATGATGCTTTTGTCTTACGGCGGAATGTTTGTTACGGCAATTGTGGTTTTTGGACTTGCGCCGTTTGTTACAAAAGTTTTCAATTTGACGCCGCAAGCTCAACGTTTGGCCGTGCTTGTAATCCGCGCCTGTATGGTTGCAAATATAATTTTCTGGCCAATGAGTTTTACAATGCCAAATATTCTTCGTGGAGCAGGCGATGCAAAGTATACGATGATAATTTCAAATATAAGCATGTGGCTTTTCCGCGTTCTTGGCAGTTTTTTGATTTCAAAATGGATTTTGCACATTTATCCGGGAAACACACATCTTGCGCTTTTTGGCATTTGGATTGGAATGTTTTTGGACTGGATTTTCCGCGGAATTATGTTCTACGCGCGCTTTTGTGGCAAAAAATGGCTTGAAAAAAAAGTAATTTAGCCTGGATTTTAAAAATTGGAAAAAACAGTCAGTTATGCGTCATTTTCGTGCTGCGACACGGAAACCTAAAATTTCAATTGATTATCGGATCAAGCTGGATAAATTTTTGGAGCGCAATTAGCGAAAAAGAAAATTTGTCAGTTAGAACCGTCCAGTTGCCGCAAAAACCGGCTTTCCAGGGTTCCGCTAACGCTCTATCCGCAAAAGCGGACGCTCGCGCGCACACGTAAAATTAGTTTTTCACATTTTTTGTTTTTTCGTGCTATAATTTTTTTATGCAAAAAATGTTTTATGATACGCGCGCTTTGGATTGTGTCTGCCGACAAAAATATGCTCTTTCCGAAGAAATTATGATGGAAAATGCGGCTGTTGCCATTAAAAACGAAATTTGCTCTATTTCGCTAACTAGAAAAATTCAGAAAGTTTTAATTTTGTGCGGAAGCGGCAATAACGGTGCCGATGGCTATGCGCTGGCCAGACTGATTTCTGGTTTTTTTAAAACTTATGTTTTTGAGTGCAGCAAGCCTTCATCGTCACTTTGTGTTTTGCAGGCTGAACGCGCAAGGTTGTGCGGAGTTTCGGTTTTGGAACCGGACAGTTTTTTTTCAGAAAATTTGAATTCGGCTGTTGTTGTAGACTGCATTTTTGGGAGCGGTTTTAAAGGCGGATTTACAGATCAAACCGGCGAAAAACTCATAAAGCTTCTTGCTTTTGTAAATTCTTCAGAATGTTTAAAAATTGCCTGCGATGTTCCGACAGGACTTCATGCCGACGGAACTTTGGCGCAATCTGTTTTTAAGGCTGATATTACTCTTACAATGGGCGCGCAAAAATTCTGTCTTTACAGCGACATGGCAAAAAATTTTACAGGAAAAATAAAGGTTTGCGAACTTGGCATTTCGAGAGAACTTTTTGAAAAATCTGCTGAAAATTTGGAAGAAAGTCAAAAAAATCTTTTCCTTCTTGAACAAAAAGATATGATTTTGCCGTATCGGACAGACAATCTTGTAAATAAAGGAAGCTTTGGAAACGCTTATATTGCTTGCGGCGAAAAATCCGGAGCGAGCATTATTGCAGCAAATGCCTGCCTAAAATTTGGAGCAGGTCTTGTAACTCTTATTCGTCCAGAGGAGAATTTTTCAAAAACTCCAATTCCAGGTCTTTCGATGGAATTTCTTGTAGCAAATAATTTTGGTCCACGGCTTAGCGCGCTTTGCGTTGGAATGGGACTTGGCTATGACGAAAAAATCACTGAATTTTATGCAAAATTTCTTTTAGATTCGCCAGATGTGCGCTGTGTGCTCGATGCGGATATTCTATATTCTCCGTTGATTCTTGAAATTTTGGAGAGGCGCCCAAAAGGCTGTGTTTTGACTCCTCATCCAAAAGAATTTTCCGAACTTCTGAGGCTTTGCGGTTTTGGAAATTACAGTGTTGATGAATGTATTTTTCGGCGTTCTGAACTTGTCGAAAAGTTTTGCCGGCGCTTTCCTGAATCCGTTTTGGTTGCAAAAGGCTCAAATTCTGCAATTGGTGTGTTTTCTGCAAAAGAAGATTTTAATCTTTTTATTGATAGTTTTGGTTCTCCAGCGCTTGCAAAAGGTGGAAGCGGAGATGCGCTTGCAGGAATGATTTGCGCGCTTTTGGCTCAAAATTACGAAGCAAAAGACGCCGCAATTACAGCCTGCCTTGCCCACTCTCTCGCTGCCTGCAAAATAAAAAATAATTTTGCTCTTACACCTACAGATTTAATCCAAAATATTGGAGAATTATAGAGAAATTGAACGCAAAAACGTCCAGTTTTTTATTTTCTTTCTTTTTTTCCTGCTTCAATGAAATTCATATGGGCGCGATCTTTTTTGCTCAGGCGTTTTTGACCTAAATCCACTGAAATTTCGTGTCTTCCGTGGAAGCGTTCGCCTTTTTTATCGAAAGAATTTTTTAAGGATTCAATCCAGAGCGGAGTTTTTGGATTTGGATCGCCTCTTTTTACGTATTCGAGCCAGGCCTCTGGTTCAGGAACTTCAAATTTCATTTTTTCACCCGTAAAAGGATGGATAAATTCCAAAGTTCTGGCGTGAAGGCAAAGTCTGCCAAAATGGTCGGTTCTTGCCCTGTAGTTTTCATCGCCTGCAAGAGGATAGCCTTTTGACGCAAGATGAGCGCGAATCTGATTCTTTTTTCCTGTATCGAGCGAAAGCTCAAAAAGCGTATGTGTTGGACCTGACTGCAAAATTTTATAGTTTGTGCGTGCCGGAACAGTTTTAAAACAGCGGTTTTCGCCATAAGAGTCGGAATTATTTTTTGAGTTTTCGGATTCTCTTGGAACGAAGCCAACGTTGTGGGCGTTAAATGCAAGTTCATCATCGATTAAACCGCAATTCGGCAAAATAAGTTTTTTGCTGCGCGGATTTTCTGCAACTGCGCGGTAAAGCCGTTCTGTTATTATTTGATGCCAGGAGTCCATAATTTTTTTCTGCGCATTTTCGGTAAGAGCAAAGAGCATTACGCCGGAAGTGTCGCGGTCAAGGCGGTGGACAGCAAATGGTCTGTGTGAACTGCTGAAAGTTCCGTTTTTGTGCATGATTTCTTCGAGAATGCTTTGCGCCGTTCTGACCCGGCTTCCAGGATACGGAACGCTGAGCAGCCCAGAAGGCTTGTTGATTACGCAGATTGTTTCGTCTGAATAAAGAATTTCAATTTTTTCGTGGCCAAAATCTTTTTTTGTTTTTGTATTTTTGTTTGTGCTTAAATTTGCCATAATCCTGTCCTTCGATTAAAAAATCTAGTAATGAGGCGGTTTTCTGTTTGGAATTTCAATGTTTTCCGACAAATCCATAATTCTGCTTGAAAGAATTTTGTTTTCTTCGCGCAGAATTTCAATCAATTTTTGCTGCTCTACGACTTCGTTCTGAAGTTTGTTGATAAAATCGTCCATAAAAGCAATTTTTGTTTCGAGAGCAATAAAGCGGTTTTCTGTATCCATAGCTTTATTTTAACGGATTACCACGAAACTGACCACGATTTTTGTTCGTTGAGTGTTAAAAGTTCGCCAAGTTGGATTTTTTGAGAGAGAATTTTTCTTGAGCCGGGACTTTTTAATTCAATTTGAAGATTTTGAGAAACGATTTGTTTTGCCAAGTCCGGACCGTAGACAAAAGAGAGAAGATTTTCGTATTCTTCAACATTCATTTTTTCGTCGGTTAGACACGGAATCATCAAAAGATCAAAATAGCCCTGAGTTTCTTCGTCCAGTTTTTCGTAAATTGACTTGAATTGTTCCGGTCCCAAAGAAAAAGTGAGCGACGACTGAGTTTTTGAAAGAATTTTTGATGAAGCAAGAAGAGATTTAGAAAGATTTTCGATTTTTCCAGAGCCGCTTGTTTTTCCGTCTTTTTCGACATTTGCAGAAACATTTTTTGCGCCAGCGGAAATCAGAAAATTTTCAAGTTCTTGTTTTGAGAATAGGGTTGAATTTGCATTTTCGTTTAAATCAGAATTTTCTTGAGCCAAATCCAGAAACTCCTTAAAAGCTGCGTTTGCCGACAGCGAAAAATTCGCCGAAAAAGCGATTGTTGCGGAGTCAGAATTTTCTGCTTTGACAGAAATTGAAGGCGAGCACGAAACTAAAAAAAGAGAAAAACTTATAAGGGCAAAAATTTTGGTTTTAAAAAATTTCATAAATTCCTCAAAAACTTTTCTTTATTTAATCAATTTGCGCAACGGAATGGTTACACGCACGCCAGAAGAAAAAACAAGTCCGGTTGCAAAACTTTTGAGAGCGTTTAATGCGCTTCCATCGGTGTCATTAAAAACTGTGTAGTGAATATCTTGCTCAAAACTTATGTCGGTTTTTCCAGCTTTAAAAGAAGGTGAATTAAAACTGATTCCCAAAATTCCTGGAAAAACAGAAGCTTTTATTCTTTCGTCGTTGTTTCCTGGAAGATACGGAGTTCCGATTGTAAAGACAGGACCTGCGAAAATTCGCATATAGTCGGTCATTGTAAGGCTAAAAAGCAACGGCAATTGAACTACGCCAGTTCCGCTGTCCCAACGCACAGTTGTTCCGATTCCAGGTTTTAGATTTTTTCCTTCGTAAGTTGCATGCACAGTTCCAGCAATTCCGCGGAAAGTAAGCATAAAATTATCAGGAGTAAAAAAGTTCCAGTCAAGACAGAACATTCCGTCCAAAACGATTTTGTCCGTAAAATTTCCATTTTGCCGGCTTGTCTGGCTGGAATTGTTGTTTTTTCCAGAAAAATTGGCTTTAGAAACGGATTCGAAGTTTTTATTGGAAGCAGTATTATTTTCGGCTAAAATTTTTGAAGGCGGCAAAAATCGGCCGGTTTTGTAATATTTGCCTTTCCAATAATTTTCTTTGAGGGAACTTAAAATTACGCCAGTGTTAGGGCCGTCAGAAGCCGCATTTAAAAACTGACCGTTTCCAATGTAAATCCCAACATGGCTCGGATTTTCAGAAGCTGTTGTTTTAAAAAAAACTAAATCTCCTGGTTCGCGCTCAGATTCGTCAATTATTTTACAAAACGAATAAATACTTTTTACGGTTCTTGGCAGTTGATAACCGATAGATTCTCTTGCAACTGTATAAATCAATCCTGAACAATCAAAAGAATTTGGGCCGATTGCGCCATTTACATAAGGGCGGCCAATATATTTTTTCCCGTAATCAACAAAAGTTTGTCGGTTTGCCGCGGCATTTTCCGTGTTTGCAGCCATTGTCTGCGCGCATAGCCGCGGAGTAAACAAAATAAAAGCACCAAGCCAAAACCATACAATTAGTTGATTTCTGTCATTTCTTGTCATAGTTCAATTATCGTAAAAAAACAGAGCCATAACAAGCAAGATGAACGATTTTTTATTTGAGGCGCAATTTTCTTTCAAGATTAGGCTGGCCTTGCACTGATTTTTTTTGCAAGTTATAAAAAAATTATTTGCTTTATAAGAAAACTGTGCTAAACTAAGAAATAAGGCGCATTTTTTTGCGGGGGGGGGGGCGGTCTTGGATGTTCAAAACGCAAGACGTATAAGTGACATCTCATTTTCCATAGACAAAGATTTAAGTATAAAAGCAGGAAACCGCACTTTTTCTGTTTTCCTTCGTAAAACAGAAGTTTCAGGCATAAATCTTTCCGAATTCCTTTCAGAAAATGACGCAGAAAATTTTAAACATTTTCTTTCAAATTTTAATCCGGAAGTTTCAAATGAATCTGCCAGTTTTGTTGCAAAACTTAGGGCAAGGCTTTATTTAATAACTTGTATTTTTACAGTTATAAAGACAGGCGACAATCTTTTTGAGGTAAGCATTGAAGAGCTTTCATATTCGCGGCAGATTTTGGATAAAGCGCTTTTGGAAAGCAGGGAATATTCAACTCTTCTTCAAAATTTCGATGCATATTATTTTATTTACGAATGTGAAAAGTTCACCGTAAAAAACACAAAAGACCTTAATACTATATTTGTCGGAAATTGCGATGAATTTAAAGAATTTTTCGAGAATTTTTTTCATATTAACAAAATGTACACACAAGAAAGCAAGCAGCTTATTGCCATGCTTGCAAATATTCGCAACTTAGAAACTGGCAAATACTACAATTTTTTGCAGACAGACAAAAAAATGCTTACGGTTCATACACTTCGGGCAAGCACGCGCAAAAAGACAATTGTCGTTGGCTACGTAAATTTTGGACAGAAAATTGCACCTGCAGAAAATGCTTATGTTGAAAGTCACGACGGTTTAACTGGACTTTACAACAAAAAGGCAATAACCGAAATTGCAATCAAAAAAATCAACGGACAGAAAGTTCCGTGTTCAATGATTATAATTGATGTTGACCATTTTAAGGGATGCAACGACACATTTGGTCATAATTTTGGTGACAGGGTTCTTACTACTGTTGCCAATTGTATAAAAGACGCAATCGGTACAAAAGGAATTGCTGGAAGAATTGGCGGCGATGAATTTTTAGTTTTGCTTGATTTAACTGAAGAAGACGATATTCGCAATATAACGCGAAATATTCGCGCAGGAATTCAGTGGAATATTACTTCAATTGAACCCGGCAGCACCGTAACCTGTTCAATGGGAGTCGCAAGATTTCCGTTAAACACAAAAGATTATGATTCGCTTTTTAATCTTGCCGACAAATGCCTTTACATTGCCAAAAACAAAGGACGCAACTGTTATATAATCTATAAACCTGAGCTTCATGACTATGTTTTTATTCAGAACAGACAGAATGAAAACAAAATTGCAAGCGGACAGCTTTACAACGAAGCTGCAGACGATGTATTTGAAATTTTAAAAGCAATTCATGAAAAAAAGAGCAAAAACGAACTGCAGCAAATTCTTCAAAAATTGGTCGATTATCTCGGCATAAGCACGATTATGGTTTATGATTCAACACACAAACTTTATTGCAGCGCAGGCCGCACAGAAAAGAATTTTAGAGAAAAAGCTTTAAAGCAAGAAAACTATTTTTCGTTTTTTAATAAATTTGATTATTTACATTTAGACAATACGAACGTTTTGGATTCAGTTTCGCAGGAAAAATATGTTTTTTATCAAGAAAACTGCATATCATCAACTTTGGAAGTATTATGCAACAAAAAAACGCTAATCTGCTTTGACGTCTTTAAACCGGCAAAAACCTTTCCAAAAGAAAGAATCATTTTTATGCTGGTTGTCGCGCGGCTTTTAGTAAGTTCTTTTAACATTGACTAGCCTTATAATAAAATAATTGTAATAGATGTTGCTCTACGTAAGATTTTTTGTTTATTTTATATAGCTGATACAAAATAAATTTAATGAGGTAACAAAATGAAAAAAACACCAGCGTTATTCAGTTTGATTTTTGCAGGAGTTGCAGTCTTTGCGGCAAGTTCATGCGCTTCGACAAAGAACAGTTTGGACGCAGGCAATTCAAAAGAACTAAAAATAGTTCTTGAGGGAAACGAAACAACCGGATATTCCTGGGAAAACACTCTTACAAATGAAGAGATTGTAAGCATAAAAGAAAAAGTAACATATCTTGGAAAAGATGGAATTACAGGCGCGCCTTCGAAATTTGAATATTCGGTGAAGGCCTTAAAAGACGGAACTACGGATTTAACTTTTGTTTACAAACGTCCTTTTGAAGCAGACAAAGCGCTTGATACAATAGTTTATAAAATCGAAGTAAAGAATGGAGAAATTTTGGCTCAGGGTACAATAGAAGGAAAATGGAGAATAAATTCTTTTTATAAAAACGATGAAGCACAGGCAATTTGCGATGTTGTGCTAAACCTAAAAAAAGAAAAGGATGACTTTTTTGTTTCTGGAGAAGCTGGAGTAAATATTTTTAATGGAAATATAAAGCTTTCAGAAAATATTGGAAACGGCGAAGGCGGTTTTGCCATGACCAGAATGATGGGACCAGCAGATGCAATGTCTTTTGAACACGAATACATCCAGCTTTTTAACGGAGAATTTTATGTAATTCCGGCAGTTAAAAATGGAACAGAAATTCTTACAATTGCAAATTTAAAAAACGGCTTGTCGGCAGAATATCGCCTTGTAAAAGAACCATTGGTAGAAAGACAGTAAAATGCCGCAGCCTTTTTTATACAATCTGATTGACAAGGCAGTTTTTGACTATAAACTGATTGAAAAAGGCGACAAAATTCTTGTGGGCGCATCTGGAGGGAAAGACTCCACTGCGCTCATAGAATATTTTGCAAACCGTCAAAAAAGAAAAAATTCCGATTTTGAATTTTTGGCATTGAATATTCAGACAGATTTTGGCGGCGGACTTCCTCCTGACATTCAGACACTTTTTAAAGACTGGAATGTCCCTGTAGAATCCATTTTTGTAGATGTAACAGGACGCTTGAGCGACGGATATAAAATGAGCTGTTACTGGTGTTCAAACTTGCGCCGAAAAGAACTTATTAACTTCGCGGTAAAAAACGGATTCAACAAAATTGCGCTTGGACATCATCTTGACGACATTTTAGAAACTCTGCTGATGAATGCCTTGAATAAAGGCGAGCTCAGCACAATGACGCCTTCCCTAAAACTCGAAAAATATCCTGTAAAAATTATCCGCCCGCTTTGCTACGCTGGCGTTCAGACAATTGTTGAACATTCTAAAAAAGGCGGCTATTTTGGATGGACATGCACTTGCACGTATCAGGATAACAGCACAAGAAAAGATGCCCGCCGCCGGCTTGAACTTTTGACTGGCGGAGACAGAAAAAAGAAAGAAAGACTTTTTAAAGCGCTAAAGAACATAAGACCAGAATATTTGCCATAAAAGAAATCTGTCATAAAAAAATCTTGAGAATTTGTTTTTTCGGATTTAAAATTGAACAAGAGGAATCTTAAAAATTTAAAAAAGATTAAATGCTGTCAATTTTGGCGATTTTTTCTTGGGAGGTTTTATGTCAGTTGTTTGTTATTCTCTTGGTGCGGCTCAAGAAGTGACTGGTTCAAAACATATTTTTGAAATTGATGGCCGGGCTTTTATGGTTGATTGCGGGGCTTTTCAGGGAAAACGCGCTGTTGCCGATGCAAAAAACAGGAATTTTGAAATTCCAGTCGATAAAATCGAAACTGTAATTTTAACGCATGCTCATTACGACCACTGCGGTCTTTTGCCAATGCTCGCAAAAAAAGGCTATGACGGCAATATTTACGCAACTCCTGCAACACGCGACCTTGCCGACCTCGTAATGATGGATTCAGCAAGAATTCAGGCGCGAGATGCCGAATATCTCCGCAAACAGGCCCAAAAAAAAGGCGAAAAATTTACATGGCAGCCACTTTTTAATGAAAAAGACTGCATTAAGGCGGAGAATCAGATTGTAACGCTCGGATATAACCGCCAGATGTACATTGCGCCAGACGTAGAACTCGAATTTTTTGACGCAGGGCACATTTTGGGTTCGGCATTTGCGTTTATAACGATAAAAGGACAGCGCGGCGCGTCAAAAAAATTTGATTCAATAAACAAAATAAATATCTGGAACAAACTTTTTGGCTGGAAAAATTCGATTTTGGAAAAACGGGCAGAAAGTGAAGAAGCCGATAGACGTAAAACTTCTGACAGACGAAAAGCCACCGCAGAAGAGCAGGCCCAGTATTCGGGAATTGAACGCCGTTCTGGCTATGACCGCCGCGAAGGAAAAGACGAGCTGCGGATTCTCTATACAGGCGATTTAGGACGTTCTTCAAAACCGATTATCCGCGACCCAAGTGTAAAAATTCCGGCGCCAGATTACATTTTTTTGGAAAGCACTTACGGTAACCGCAAACACGAAGGCACAGAAATCGCTATGGAAGAACTGCGGAAAGTGGTTCGCCGGGCAATCGACCGCAAAGGAAAAATCATAATTCCGTCATTTGCAATTGAGCGCACTCAAGAAATTGTTTATTACCTCCATATGCTTGTAGACCAGCGAAAAATTCCTTCAATTCCAATTTACGTAGATTCGCCAATGGCAGTAAACGCAACAAGTATTTTTCAGGTTCATCCGGAATGTTACAGCCACGAAGTTGAAGAAGCTTTTCTTGACAGGCACAAAAATCCATTTGGCTTTGACCAGCTAAGTTTTGTTACGAGCGTTGACGAATCAAAGGCATTGAACCAAAAATCCGGGCCTATGATTATAATTTCGGCAGACGGAATGTGCGAAGCCGGACGCGTTGTGCATCATCTTGCAAACAACATAAGCGATCCAAAAAACACAATTTTGATAGTCGGTTATATGGCAGAAAACACGCTTGGCCGAAGAATCCGCGACGGAGCAAAAGAAGTAAAAATCATGGACGAATGGTATCAGGTAAATGCGCATGTCGAAACAATCAACGCATTTTCTGCTCATGCCGATTACGAAGAAATTGTAAAATGGCTCAAGCAGGTTGATACAAGCCGCCTTAAAAAAATCTATCTGGTTCACGGCGAAAAAGATGCCCAGGAATATCTGCAAAACTATTTAAAAGAAAACGGATACAAGCACGTTCAGATTGTAAAATACGGCGAAACTTACGAACTGGCGTAATTTGTAAATATTTTGGGCGTTGCGGCTGTTTTTAACAGCCGCCGCTCTGTCCGGGGTTTGCATTGTTCCACTTCGTTCCACAACGCGCCTTTTGCGCGCCCCTCCCGCCGCTAACGCATTTTTTTGTTTTTCTAAAAAATCTCAAATAACAGTTAATTCTTCTTTGTAAAGCATATTTTATATAAAAATCCGAGGTTTTATATAGAAAACCGGCATTTTCTTGATTATCATCAAATTCAAGGGAAAGAGTAAATTCAATCAATACGACAGAATTTTATTTATAACGAGGTAATCGATGAAAAAAAACTCTCAAAAAAGAAAATTCGGCGCAATTTTGTTAAGTCTTGCCGCATTATTTGCAGTGCTTTTTTTTGCAGCAGCATGCAAGACAGACAGCGACGATGACGAATTGAACAATGTGACAATTAGTCTTTCAGAAAGTACAATAAACGCAAATGGACAGACTTCGCTATTTGCAAAAGTTGACAAAAAGGGCTCCGGCAATCCAGTTTATGAGTGGACAATTACAGCTGGCAGTGAATATGCAACCCTTGACAATGAAACTTCTTCAACTTGTATTGTTACAGGCAAAAACACAACAGCAAGCGCTCAGAGCGTAAAAATAAAATGTACTGTAAAATTTGCTTCGGCCACAAAAGAGGCAGAAGCAACGGTAACTGTAAGCGCAGCAAAAGCAGAGTTAAAAAGCGTTTCGATTGCAGGTTCAGCAGAAATTGAATCAACCGCAAAAACAGATCTTACGGCAACTCCGGCTTTTACAGTTGAAGGAGTTTCGCCAACTGTAACTTATACTTGGACAATCAGCGCAGGTAGCGAATATGCAGAACTTTCTGAGTCAACAACAGGAACAGTTACGCTTACTGGCAAAAACACAGATACAGTAGAACACGAAGTTACAGTAAAAGTAACTGCAACTTACGACGGAACAGCTAAGGAAGCAACAACAACTGTAAAAATTCTTGCGGCAGGACAGATTGTGGAGAACAAGGTTACTTCCGTAAGCGTTAGCGCAGGAAAAGACTCAATTGCTTGCGACGGAAGCACAACCTTAACCGCAAAAGCAGAATATTCAGGCAATCCTGAAATCACTTATACTTGGACAATCACTGCAGGCGGCGACTATGCGGAGCTTTCTGAGTCAACGACAGAAACAGTTACGCTCACAGGCAAAAATACAGATACAGCAGAACAGACAGTTACTGTAAAAGTAACCGCTTCTGACGGAACAAATTCTGTAGAAAGCACTTGCGCAGTAACGGTTGGAGCGGCAGCTGCAGTAGAGACTGGAAACGTAATAAAAGCGAGCGACACTCCACTTGGTTTTGCTGGAGTAAATTATGCAATGCCGACTTTTGCTAACGTTGTGACTGTAACAACTAGAAAAGAATTGATGAACGCAATCAAAAAAGAAAACTCATTGATTTATATTGACGGAATGATTGATATGTCAGATGAGGGAATCGGCTCAAAACTTCCTGCTGAAGGTGCTAGCAACATTGCGGTTTCTTCTGTAATGGATTCTTGGATTGCGGAAAAAACTTCAAGTGCTTATACAACATATGGTGCGTGGGTTGAGGCTTATGCCGCTGTATGTTCAACATCCACAGACGATAAAAAAGAAGGCAATTCAGGCAATTCTTCATTATGCAGTATGTTATGGACTTTAAATAATGCATGGAAGTCTGTAATCCAGCTTAACTTAAAGTCTAACACAACAATTATTGGTCTTGGAAGCAATTCTGGACTTCGTGGCGGAACAATCAGCATCAATGGCATTAAGAATGTGGTAATTAGAAATCTTACTTTGGTTGATGCAATCGATATGTTCCCGCACCACGAAAAAAATGATGGATTCAATGCTCAGTTTGACTGCATAACAATTCAGGGCTCTAGCACTGCGAATATATGGATTGACCACTGCACAATGAAAGACACTCTTGTTATGCAGCATGTTCAGTCTGGAACAAAAGAAAAATGGCAGAATTATGATGGTCTTTGCGATATAAAAGGCGACGGCAAGGGAATAACTGTTTCTAACTGTCATATGTATCATCATGACAAAACAATGCTTGTAGGTTCAGATGATGACGAAGGCGATAATACAGTGCGTAAGGTTTCTATTATAAATAACCATTTTGATACCTGTGTTCAGCGTTTGCCGATGGCAAGAAACAGCCAGTTCCATGTTTTGAATAACTGGTACACTTTTGACACAACACAGTCAGTTGGAGATGGTAAATCTAAAGGAGATTACTGCATTGGTGCAAGAAAAGGCGCCTTGATTTATTCTGAGGCAAATTATTTCGACAGCAATATGCAGTATTCTATCCGTGGAAACTCAGACACAGCTTCAACGGCTAAAGTGTATGATACAGGAAGTGTTGACAACAATACAAAGAAAACAAGCGAGTATACTGCGGTTTCTTCTGCGCCATTTACTGTAACTTATTCTTATGAACCAATGACAGCTGAAAATGCAAAAACTTACGTTGCTGCCAACGCCGGAGCTGGTGTCTGGACTGTAAGAAAATAACCTTCCCGTTTGTCTTTGAGTTAATTGCGTAAGGGATTGTAAGGGCGGCGGAGCCGTTCGCTTGCGAATGACAACCCTGAAAAGCCCGACGGCAACTTGTTGCCGGTACGCCCAAAAATTTTATATTACACCTCTGGTTTTTAAGAGCCGGAGGTGTTTTTTTTGCAGTTGTGGAGAATTCTAAAAATTTATTATAATTAAAGATGGAATTTTTTGATGAGGAAGTTATGAAAGTGTTTAAGAGAATCTGTTTAGTTTTGGCGGCGGCTTTTTTGATGGCTGGTTGTAAGCAGGAAGAAGATGAATTTAACGGTTTGGTAATTTCTAGCAATTCTAGTTTTGTTGAAGCCGAAGAGGAAGTTACTTTTTGCGCTACTTTTTATAAAGATGGAAGTGCCGATTCTAACGAAGTTGTAAATTTTTGTGTTGAAAGTGATTCGACTGGCGGTGCTGTTTTGAAAAGCGAGAGTGCAAAAAGCGGAGAATATGTTTTGCTAAAAGTGGGAACGGTTGCCGGCGGTTTTGTAAAAGTTGCGGTGGAATGTAATGGCTATTCTGCATACAAGATTTTTGGAGTTAATCCTTCCGAAGAGATTTTGGTTTCTGACAAAGCGATTGGTTTTGCGGGGCTTGGCGTTGATATGTCAAAAATGGTGAATACGGTTACTGTTTCGACTGGCTCTGAATTAAAACAATACGCGAAAAGAGGCGGTTATGTGATTTTTGTGGAAGGCAGTATTGATATGTCGGAGGGAATTTTGCCGGCCGAAGGCTCTGTAATGGACGGTTCAAGTGCCACTGACAAAATGAATTCTTTTGTTGCAAGCAATTCTGAATATTCAACTTATGGTGAATGGATTAAAAATACGACAAACGTTTCTGTGGGTGACAATACAGGAACGACTTCGATTAGCAATGCGTATAAAAAAATTATTCAGATTGCTGTTGCAAATAACACAGCTATTATTGCTTTGGATAGGGGGGGGTATGTTCGAGGTGGAAGTTTTAGCGTAAAAGATGTTTCTAATGTTGTTATTAGAAATCTTTCTTTAAAAGATGCTGTTGATCCTTTTCCTCATCATGAAAGTGGCGACGGCTGGAATGCTCAGCATGATTTAGTTAGCATTGATAATGGAAAAAATATTTGGATTGATCATTGTACTTTTGAAGATACTCTTAATCTTGGAAAAGCTGCAAATAGCGAAAAATGGCAGGTTTATGACGGTCTTTGTGATATGAAGTCTACTACGACAAATGTGACTGTTTCTAACTGCGTTTTTAAAAATCACGACAAAACTATGCTAATTGGTTCTTCTGATAAGGACGGTGAAAATGATCCGGCCGCAAGAAAAATTTCGCTTTTTTACAATTACTGGCTTAATTGCGGGCAGCGTTGTCCTTTTGTGAGAAATTCGCTTTGTCATGTTTTGAATAACGTTTATGACAGCGACAGCAACCGAATTTATAACAGTCAGACTTCGATAAATGCAAGGGCTGGTTCTGTTGTTTGTGCGGAAAATAACTATTTTGGCACTGTTGCAAGTCCAAATGAAGCTGGCGGTTCAATTTCGTATTCGCCAAATTCGAATTTTAATCCGGAGTCTTATTATTTGTATGTTACGCTTGAAAATAAAAACGTCAAATCCTGGATAAATGCAAATGCAGGCGCTGGAAAAGTGTGCGTACAATGAATCGTACAATAATATTGAAATTTAACTGTTCGTTGTGAATTTTGAACTGGAGTTTATGGCATGAAAGATGATGCTGATAAAAATATCAAAGGCGAGGCTGTTTGTTCCGGCAATTTTTCTAAAACTGGGCTTGTGCTTGAAGGCGGCGCAATGCGCGGTATGTTTACGGCTGGCGTGCTTGATGTTTTAATGGAAAATGAAATTTATACCGACGGAGTTATCGGGGTTTCGGCCGGTGCGGTTTTTGGCTGTAATTACAAGTCGCGGCAAATCGGGCGGACTATTCGTTATAATAAGCGTTTTGCTGGCGACTGGCGGTATTGTTCAGTTCGTTCGCTTTTAAAAACTGGCGACCTTTATGGAGCTGATTTTTGTTACAACAGGATTCCAAATGAGCTTGACGTGTTTGACCTTGAATCTTACAAAAAAAATCCGATTCCTTTTTATGTTGCGGCAAGCGATTGCCGGACTGGAAAATGTGTTTATAAAAAACTCGAAACTTGCGGTGAAAACGACCTTAAATGGATGCGGGCGAGCGCTTCAATGCCTCTTGCGAGCCGGCCTGTTGATGTTGACGGATATAAATTGCTTGACGGTGGCATGACAGATTCTATTCCGCTGGAATTTTTTGAAAAACTGGGATTTTCCCGCAATATTGTAATTCTTACTCAGCCGCGACACTACAAAAAATCTCCGAATGCGCTTATGCCGTTCATAAAAATGTCGCTGAGAAAGTATCCGGCGCTTATTCAAGCCATGCAAAATCGGCACAAAATGTATAATGCAGAAACCGAATATGTTTTTGAACAGGAAAAAAAAGGCAATGTTCTCGTAATTTGTCCTGGAAATTCTCTCGGAATTAGCCGTACCGAAAAAAATCCAGATGAGCTTCAGCGAGTTTATGAAATTGGCCGAAACATTGCTAAAAAAATGCTTTCTGAAATAAAAGAGTTTATAGCTCGCAATTGAGCCTTTCGAATGGTGATTTTGCATAAAAAAAAGTGTGAAAATTTGTGCAAGATTATAAAAATAAATTCTTGACACTAAAAAATCTAAACTGTACCATTTTTTCATAAATTATATCGTGCACGATGTAATTAAAAGTCAACAAGGTTGTTGCATAAAAAGAGCTGTATAGCCCTTTTATTTTATATGCGGGAGACCTTGAAAAAGGGCTTCTCGCAAGAAAGGAGCCACTTATGAAAAAGATCTGGAAAATTTTTGCACTTGGAGCGGTTGCTTCAATGGCGGTTTGCAGTGCATTTGCTGCAAAACAGAAGACTATAAAGATTGGATTCAATATTCCGTTGACAGGCGACTCGCCAAAAGTAGGTGAGGGCGCAAAATGTGCCGGTGAGATTGTAAAGAACGAAATTAACTCTGCCGGCGGTCTGGATGTAAAAGGCACAAAATACCTTCTTGATTTTATTTATGTTGATAATGAGCTTAAAGCTGATTCTGCTATAAATGTTGCGAATAAGCTGATTGATATTGACAAAGTTCTTGCTTCGATTGGACCGGAAGGCTCTGGACGCGCTATTCCTGCCGGTGAAGTTTATAACGATGCAAAAGTTCCGATGATTACACCTTGGGCGACAAACCCTGCGGCTACTGCTGGCCGGCCTTATTGTTTCCGTGCTTGCTTCCTTGATCCGTTCCAGGCTCCTGTTGCCGCTAAATTTGCGAGCGAACAGTTTGCGGCAAAGTCGGTTGCCATTATCTACAATCTTGAAGACGACTATTCTAAAACTCTTGCAGAATTGTTCAAGGCTGAATGGGAAAAGAAATACGGAAAAGTTGTTGTTTTTGAGTCGTTTGGCCAAAAAGACCAGGATTTTTCGGTTCAGCTTACAAAGGTTGTAAATTCTGGCGCAGATTTTCTGTATCTTCCTTGCTATTACAATCATGTTGGTCTTATAACATCGCAAGCTAAGGATTTGGGCTGGTCTAAACCTGTTATGGGTTCTGATTCTTGGGGTTCGGCTGATCTTTTCAAACTTTCTAAAGGTGCGGTTGTTGGCGATTATTTTACAACCCATTATGCGGCAAAAGGTGCAACTGGCAAAACCAAGGAATTTATTGAAAAGTACGAAAAAGCTTATGGCTATACTCCAGACGATGTTGCCGCCCTTACATACGATGCGATTCATATTGTTTTGCAGGCAATTCAGGATGCTGGTATTACAGGAAAACTGAAGACTGACCGTACTAACGTTATGAAGGCTATGGGAAAAATTTCAAGTTTTGCCGGAGTTACAGGTAATATGCGCTTTACTCCAGACGGAGATCCAGTTAAAGACGCTGTTGTTGTAAAAGTTACACCTGAAGGCGAATTTGAATATGTAAAGTCATTGCAGCCATAGTTTAAGGCGCTGCTTTTTAGAGAATCTGGAATCTGCTCTTTTTGGGCTGGATTTCAGATTGCTGGATTTGGTTTTATCCGAATTGGTTTTAATCAATTAAAAACAGACACAAAAAGGAATAAGATAAAAATTACATCCTTGTAATTTTTATCATTACAGTTTGCTCAAGCATAACTTTTGCAAACTGTAATTCTCGCCATCCGTGGCTCGCCACTAACGCGGAGTTTTATAAGGAAAGGGTGCTAAAAACATCCGAAAATGGCGTCTGTTTTTATCTTAAAAAGTTTGCGTTGCAAACTTTCTTATTATCGGTTGTTTCTCACTTCATCGCGAAACAACTTAAAAAAGCCAAGCTTAAAGTTTTAATCTTGACTTTTTATGGGAGACAGACTGTGACATTTTTGATTCAAAATATTTTTAACGCTCTTCAGTGGGGCAGTTTTTATTCAATTATTGCATTGGGCTATTGTCTTGTTTACGGCGTTCTCCGACTCATAAATTTTGCCCACGGAGATATTTTTATGACATCTTGCTACATCGCTTTTTTTGTTGTGGCAGGATTGACGGCACATTTTGCTGGTCTTACAGGTATTCCTCTTTTTGTAATAACACTTGTTGCGACAGTTGCATTGACTGCTCTTCTGGGAATTGGAATTGAGCGTGTTGCTTACCGTCCTCTTCGGGCTAAGGGTGCAAACCGCCTTTATGTTGTTATTACAGCCTTGATGATAGGTTTTATTCTTGAAAACGGAAATCTCGCTCTTCTTGGAGCTTCCGCACGGAGTTTTCCAGATATTCTTCCAAAACATGTATGGAATATCGGTCCGGTTACTATTACTTCGCTTAAAGTTCTTGTAATTGTAAGCGCAGTTGTAATCTTTGCCTTGCTGCAGTTTGTTGTTCAGACTACAACTTTGGGAATGAGCATGAGGGCAATATCATTCGATAAATTTGCTATTCCTCTTATGGGAATTCCTCTGAACACTGTAATTACCTTTACGTTTGGACTTGGTTCTGCTCTTGCGGCTGTCGCCGGAATTCTCTTTGGAATGTCGTATCCGGTTATGGATCCTTATATGGGAATGATTATCGGCTGGAAAGCATTTATTGCGGCTGTTGTCGGCGGAATTGGAGATATAAAAGGCGCGTTTATAGGCGGATTTCTTCTTGGTTTTATTGAAATTTTTGTTACGGCTTTTCTTCCTTCAAGCTATAAAGATTTGGTTTCGTTTGTAATTCTTCTTGTGATTCTTACGATAAAACCGACTGGCTTTTTTGGTGTGGCTAAATCGACAAAAATCTAATCTGGCGCAGGAGGTGAAAAAATGACGTTCATTAAAAATTTTAACAATATGATGGATAGAAGATTGAATCCTTCTGTCCGTGCACAGAAACTTTTTATGCCAGTTTCGACAATTGTCATGATTCTGCTGATTACGGTTCTGGCGCATTTTGAGATTATTAACAATTATTTTCAGACGATTATCGTTACAATCTGCATAAACATAATAATGTCTGCAAGCCTTAACATTGTAAACGGCTACATGGGAGAATTCTCTTGCGGACACGGCGGCTTTATGGCGACAGGAGCTTATGTTTCGTCCGTAATTTCGCTTATTCTGTTTAAGGACGGAAATTCTATTACTGGCAGCGCTCTTTTGCCTGAAAGTCTGTCTCTTTTTGGTTTTCCGCTTTCGATTATTGCCGGCGGTCTTGGAGCAATGCTCGTAAGTCTTATAGTTGCGATTCCTTCGTTTAAGACTCGTGATGACTATCTTGCGATTATTACGGTTGCGGCAAACTTTATTGTAATTACAGCGATTAACAATATTCCGGCAGTAGGCGCAAGCCGTGGACTTATGGGAATGAAATCCGTTATGAGTTCAATGGCTGATGTAGTCGATGTGCCTTGGATTTTAGTTTGGGGACTTGTTTTTGCGGTTCTTTCGATTCTTTCAATTTATTATTTGATGAATTCAACTCTCGGCAAGGGAATAAGCGCCGTAAGATACGATGAAATTTCGGCAGAAATTATGTCGGTAGACACAAACAGAATGAAGCTGATTGCGTTTACTTTTAGTTCGTTCCTTGCTGGAATTGCCGGCGGTCTTTTTGCCCATCTTCTTGGTTTTATAAATCCATCGTCGTTCGGAATTATGAAGTCTACAGAATCGCTTGTCATGGTTTATTTGGGCGGAATGGGTTCGTTGAGCGGTTCTGTTCTTTCTGCTGTGATTTTTACGATTTTGCTTGAGCTTCTTCGTCCAGCGCAGATTTGGAAATGGGTAATAATTCCTCTGATTTTGATTTTGATAATGGAATTTCATCCGGAAGGAATTATGGGTTCAAAGGAACTTACTCATTTCTTTCCATTCCTCAAAAAACTTTTTCCAGCAAACAAAAATCAGATTAGACCAGCGAAAATTTCTGCAGAAGGAGGTGCGGCATGAGTGGAACATTGTTGAAAATAGAACATCTTACACACCGTTTTGGCGGGCTTCAGGCGCTTACAGACATAAATGTGGAATTGAAGCAAGGAACAATCAACGGACTTATAGGACCAAATGGAGCTGGAAAGACGACTGTATTCAATCTGGTGAGCGGATTTTATGTGCCTTCTGAGGGAACAATTACTTTTGACGGAACAAAACTCAACGGTCTGCGTCCGCACAAGATTGCCGACCTTCATATTGGACGGACTTTTCAGAATATTCGGCTTTGGAGCGATATGACGGTTCTTGATAACATTTGTATTGCCCAGCACTCGCGTCTTGGTTTTTCGTTAAAAGATGTTTTTTTACGGACAAAAAAATACAAATCGCGGGAAGCGGAAATTCATAAAGAAGCTTGGGCACTTCTCGAAAAGTTTTCACTTGCGGATTCTGCCCTGGATTATCCAAAAAATCTTCCGTATGGAATTCAGCGCCGTGTTGAGATTGCCCGTGCTCTGAGTCTGAGCCCGAAACTTCTTATGCTTGATGAACCTGCCGCCGGACTTTCGACTTCTGATCTTGACGGACTTATAAGTTACATAAAATGGATTCACGACACGTTTGGAGTTACAATCTGGATGATTGAACACCAGATGCAGGTTGTAAACACGCTTTGTGACAATATAAAAGTTATAAATTTTGGAAAGGAACTTGCTGAAGGAACTCCGGAAGAAATTCAGAAAAACCCGAAGGTAATCGACGCATATCTTGGAAACTCGAAGATTGTTGAAGAGGCTGAAGCGCCTTTTAAACCGATTGAGATTGCATCTCAAAGCAGAAAACCAGAATAACGGATGTGTTTTGAATTTTTATGGAGGAGGTAAGATAAAAAAGACGCCATTTTCGGCTGTTTTTTGAGTTTTACCTTTAAAAGTTTGCGTTGTAAACGTTTTATGTGAGGTGAATATGCTTTTGGAAGTAAAAGACTTAAAAGTATCCTATGGAAATATAGAAGCTCTCCACGGAATAAGTTTTGATGTAAACCGTGGGGAAATTGTAACACTAATCGGTGCGAACGGAGCTGGAAAAACTTCAACTTTGATGAGCCTTGCCCGCCTTGGCCGGCCGGAAGCGCCTGTCGTAAAATCAGGCGATATTCTGTTTGAAGGTCAGAGCATTTTAAAGACTGAGCCTTATGAGCTGATACAGAAAAAGATGATGTGTCTTGTTCCTGAGGGAAGACACATTTTTGGCAATCTTACCGTCGAGGAAAATCTTCAGATGGCATGCTATGGGCGCAGAAAAAATCCGGATTCAAAAGCTCGGACAGCTGAACTTTATGACCAGGTTTACGATCTTTTTCCGCGGCTGTACGAGCGTCGCCGGCAGAGAAGTGAACTTTTGTCGGGCGGTGAGCAGCAGATGCTTGCAGTTGGCAGGGCGCTTATGACGGACAGTCCTTTTATAATGCTTGATGAGCCGAGCATGGGACTTGCGCCTAAACTTATGTTCGAAATGTTCCGTGCGCTTAAACAACTCAATTTTACAAGACAGATGACAATTCTCGTTGTAGAGCAGAATGCCAAGGTCGCCCTTGATTTTGCCGATCGTGGGTATGTTCTTGCAACTGGCGAGATAATCGCATCGGGAACAAGTGAACAGCTTCGCAACGATCCCGAGGTACAAAAGGCATATCTCGGCGGTTAAAATTAAAATTGCTCCTTTTTGTGGCCGTCCCCGGACCGACTGTTGCTGTCAGACACAAGGAAAGGGGGCGGTTTTTTTGTTTTAATTTTGATTAAAGACAATTTTTTTTGAATTATGGGCGTTTGCCTGGCGAATGCCAGGCACCGGGCTATCCGGGGTTTTATTCCTGCGCAATTGCTCCGGAACGCGCCTGTGTGGCGCGCCCCTACTATCCCTAACGCATTTTTTAAAAACTTTATATATTTTATTATTTTCTCATTTTTTGCATTATCATAAGTCCTGTTGGAGTTGCCGCAAGGCCGTCTTCTCCTGTTTCTCTAAGACATGCAGGAATAAGTTTTCCGATTCTTCCCATAGAGTCTATTACTTCGTCTGCCGGAATTGCGCTTTTTACGCCGGCTTTTGTCATTTGAGAGGCGACAACGGCGTTTACAGCTCCGCTCACGTTTCTTTTTATACAAGGAACTTCTACAAGTCCGGCAACAGGATCGCAGGTAAGTCCAAGCATATTTTTTAGGGCAAGCGCCACAGAATTCAAAATGTCATCGTTTGTTCCGCCGTCAAGACTTGTAAGTGCGCCTGCTGCCATTGCGCTTGAAGAGCCTATTTCTGCCTGACAGCCACCCTGTGCACCGCTTATGCACGCATTTTGAGCGATTACTTCTCCAATTCCTGCCGCGACAAAAAGAGCCTGTACGATTTTTTCTTCTGTTGTGTTGCACTGTTTTTCGTAAGTTAATAGAACTGCAGGAATTATTCCGCAGGAGCCAGCAGTTGGAGCGGCTACAATTCTTTTCATACATGCATTGCTTTCGCCCATTTTTACGGCTTTTTCCATTACTTCCGTCATAAAATCGCCAAGAAGACGATTTTTTTGTTTTTTGAATTCTTCCAGTTTTGCGCCATCTCCACCGCTTAGACCGCTTGCTGAACGAAGGGCAGGATCGTAGTTTTTGTCCGCATTTTTCATTGCCAAGTACATGTCCTTCATTTTTGCGAACGACTCTTCAAAACTTGTCCCCTGTTCTTTCATGTCATCTTTTATGATAATCTGCCAGAATTCTTTTTTTTCGGTCTTCGCTTTTTCAACTATTTCACTTAGACTTTTAAAACTCATTTAAAACCTCTGTTTGTAAATTTACCCCTCAAGACTGTAATATGTAACTTTTTCGATTCCTTCCAGATGCGAAACCCATTTTATGGATTCCTCTGGAATTTCCTGATCACATTCAATAATCATGACAGCATTTCCGCCTCTGTTTGAACGGTAAAGCTGCATTTCGGCAATATTCACGGATTTATGGCTCAGCATGCTTGTAACTTCTGCAATGTGTCCCGGCTGGTCGAGATTGTGGACAATCAGTGTCGGATATTCTCCGGAAAAATTGGCGCTAAGTCCGTCTATGGCCGCTATGTTTATGAGCGAGCCTCCAAGAGATTCTCCGACAACTTCCAAATGTCTTCCGTTTATTCCAGACAGAATAAGCTGCACAGAATTTGGATGAACATCTTTTAACTTTGCTTCGCCAAAACTGAATTCAAGTCCATTTTTCTCCGCAATTTCAAAACTCCGTGGAATTTCAGGGTTGTCCGGCTTCATTCCAAGCAGTCCTGCCAGAATCGCTTTATGAGTTCCATGACCTTTTCCTGTTGCGAGAAATGAACCGTACAAGAGAATCTGCGCTTTTTTTACAGGCTCTCCAAGAAGTTTTCTCGCAACATAGCCGATTTTTACAGCTCCTGCCGTATGGGAACTGGACGGTCCGACCATAACAGGACCGATAATATCGAAAATATTCATAATAAAACAATAATAACCATTTTCAAAAAAATAAACAATCGTGCACGATGTATTGAATAAATTTTTGTTTGGTTTTATGATTTGCCTTGATTAAGGAGTGGACGAAAATGACAGGCTGTAAGATAGTTTTTTCGGGCGAAAATTCACTTGAAGTTCAGTTTGAGCAGAAAATTTGTATTGAAGTGAACCGAATGGTTTTTGAGTTTGCCAAGTTTTTTGAAGAAGCGGCAGTTGGGATTTCTGACGTAAAAATTGAAGAGATTGTTCCGACTTATTGCGCCGTTACCGTCTATTTTGATTGCGCAGAAAATGGAGATGAAGGACGTAAAAAAGTTCTTGAAGCTGCCCGGCGGATTTTGGACAGGGTTCTTTCGGATGGGGAAAAAACGACAGAAAACTCAGGCCGAGTTGTAAAAATTCCTGTCTGTTACGATGATGAAGAATTTGCTCCTGACCTGAAAGATGTTGCCTTGAACGCAGGACTTTCGCAGAAAGAAGTTGTCAGAATTCACTCTTCAACAGATTATTTGATTTATATGCTTGGATTTTTGCCGGGATTTGCTTATCTTGGCGGACTTGACCCGCGACTTGAGACTCCGCGTCTAAAAACTCCCCGCACAAAAATACAGGCTGGAAGCGTGGCGATTGGCGGAAGCCAGACAGGGCTTTATCCTGTTGATTCTCCCGGAGGCTGGCGAATAATCGGACGTACTCCATTAAAAGTGTTCAATCAGTTTAGAAATCCTGCTTTTTTATATTCGGCAGGAGACAAAATTAGATTTGTGCCAGTTACAAGGCGCGAATTTGACGAGTTTGATGAATTGGACTGGCTGGAAAAAAACGGCTATTCAGAAAATAAAATGAGCGCGCCAAAAAAAACAGCGCGTTTTGTCTGTGGCGGAGGAGCAAAAATTATTGACGGCGGATTGTTGACCACTGTGCAGGATTTCGGCAGAAAAGGTTTTCAAAAATACGGAATAGGAGAGAGCGGAGCGATGGACAGAAAAAGTCTTGCCTTTGCAAATGCTCTTGTTCAAAACGAATTAAACACAGCCTGCCTTGAAACAACCTTGTGTGGTCCTGAACTTGAATTTTCTTCGGACTGCGTGTTTGCAATCACAGGTGCAGAATTGAATGCCAGTCTTGACGGAAAAACTGTCGCAATGAATACAGCTGTCAAGGCAAGCGCCGGAAGCGTTCTAAAATGCGGTTTTGCAGTAAAAGGCTTGCGTTCATACATTGCATTTAGAGGCGGAATTCTTGTTCCTCCAGTTTTTGGCAGTGCGTCGACAAACGTTAAGAGCGGAATGGGCGGTTATGGCGGAAAACTAGTTAAAGGCGGACAGCTTGCTTTTGGAGAAAGTTCTCATGGTTTTAAAAACAAAGAATTTTATTCATCAGTTTTGAATATAGAAAATGAAAGAATTGAAATAAAAGACGATGAAAATTTGCCGCTTGTACTAAAAGTTCTTCCTGGCGCTCAATACGATTTTTTTGACAAAAAAACAATTGAAAAATTTACTTCTACGGTTTATGAAGTAAGTTCTGAAAGCGACAGGATGGGAATCCGCTTTTTAGGAAACAGTCTTGATTGCGGCAAGACAGATATAATTTCTGATGCGATTCCATTTGGAGCAGTTCAGATAACATCGAGCGGGCTGCCAGTTGTAATGGCGGCGGACAGACAGACGACCGGAGGATATGCGAAGATTGCCACGGTTTTGCAGCGGAGTATGCGGGAATTGGCTCAGGCGCGTCCTGGAAAAAAAGTGCGTTTTGTGTTTTGTTGAATTCGGAGAGTTTTGATTCAAGAGAAAATTGCGAAAAATGGGGGAAAATATGAAAAAAATTGAAAATTCAAATCCGTATCGGAAAAGTTTGCCAAATGAAGTCCGCCAATTGATAAGCGATGGAAAGATTACAGGACAGACTTCTGGAATGTGTGACGGTTATGCCCAGGCAAATCTTTGTATTCTGCCTGAAAAATATGCTTATGATTTTTTGTTGTTTTGTCAGCGCAATCAAAAATCTTGTCCGCTGCTTGAGGTAAGCGATTGCGGCTCCAGATTCCTTAAAACTTCTGCGCCAGGAGCAGACATTGCCAAAGAAATTCCAGGATACAGAGTTTGGAAAAATGGAAAGCTTTTTGATGAATGTACGGACGTTTCTTCGTATTGGAGGAATGATCTTGTTTCTTTTGTTATTGGATGCAGTTTTTCTTTTGAGAGTCTTTTGATTGATGGTGGAATTGATGTCCGGAATATTTCTGAAAACCACAATGTGCCGATGTACATTACAAATATAGATACGGTTCCGGCCGGAATTTTTAGCGGAAAAATGGTTGTTTCTATGCGGCCAATTCCTTATGACAAAATCGTTCGTGCTGTCGAAATTACATCGCGGGTTCCAAAAGTTCATGGTTCGCCGGTTCATATTGGTTCACCTGAGTTTATCGGAATAAAAGATATAAATAAGCCTGATTTTGGAGAAATGAGCACAATCAAGGAAAATGAAGTTCCTGTGTTCTGGGCATGCGGAGTAACTCCTCAAAGCGTCGTTATGAATTCAAAACCTGACTTTTGTATAACCCATGCGCCTGGACACATGCTCATAACTGATATTCCAGAAAGTTTTCTGCAGAACTAATGTAAAAAATGCACAAAAAATAAATAAATGTTTGTCATATTTGCTATCGTGCACGAAACAATGACGTGCTAATGTTGTGTCATAAACAAAAACGTGAAGGCAGAAGTTTTTCACGCTAAAATTGAACTTAATTTGGAGGCAGGAATATGAATGCAAAAGAGATTGCAAAAATGCAGACAGAAAATGTGCTTTTGGGATGGAGCAAGCAGGGCGGACTAGATCCAATTGTTGTTGATCATGCCGAAGGAATTTATATCTATGATACCGACGGAAAACGATATGCGGATATGTCTTCTGAGCAGGTAAATGTTAATGCCGGTTACGCAAACAAGGAAATGACCGAAGCTATAAAGGCTCAGCTTGATAAATTTGCTTATGTTCAGGGCTCCTGGGGAGCAGAAAGCCGTGCAAAGCTTGCAAAATCGATTATCGACCGTTTGCCTGACTGTTTTGGAAAAGTGTTCTTTACAAACGGTGGGGCAGATGCGAACGAGAATGCGATAAAAATTGCCAGAATGTATACCGGACGTTTCAAGGTAATGAGCCAGTACCGTTCTTACCACGGTTCAACTTTTGGAGCCGGAAACTTGACCGGTGAACCACGCCATTTTGCGCTTGAGCCGGCTATCCCCGGCTTTATTCACTTCCGCGGGCCTTATCCTTATCAGGAAAAAATTCACTTTGAGTCGGAAGATGAGGAATGTGAATATTATGTAGAACGTCTGCGTGAACAGGTTATTTTTGAAGGCGGCGACAGAATTGCTGCAATCATTCTTGAAACTGTAGTTGGTTCAAACGGAATTATCATCTATCCAAAGAACTACTTAAAAGGTGTCCGCAAGATTTGTGATGAATTTGGAATCATGATGATTTGCGATGAAGTTATGGCTGGCTGGTACAGAACAGGAAAAATGTTTGCATATATGAATTTTGACGTAACTCCAGATATTATAACTTTTGCAAAAGGCGTAAACTCTGGCTATATTCCGCTGGGTGGATGTATCGTAAAGAATGAAATTGCTCATTTCTTTGACGACAAGTATCTTTCGTGCGGACTTACATATTCTGGTCATCCGTTGGCATGTGCCGCTGGTGTTGCTTGCCAGGAATTCTACCTTAAAAACGATATTGAATCTCATGTTCAGAAAGTTGGAAAGCATCTTGGAAAAAAACTTGAGGAACTTAAGGCTAAACATAAGAGCATTGGAGATGTTCGCTACATCGGGCTTTTTTCTGGAATTGAACTGGTAAAGGACAGAGAGACCCGTGAGCCGCTTGTTCCTTGGGGACAGGATCCAAAAGGGATAATGGGAGCGATTGTAAAGGAACTCAAAAGCCGGGGATTTTTTACATATTCACACGAAAATGTAATTATTGTTGCTCCTCCGCTTATCATAACCGAAGCACAGATCGACGAGGAACTTGAAAAGCTGGACGATGTTTTGAGTATTGTTGACGAAAAATACATTTAGCTTAAAAAGGAGATAAGATAAAAACAGCCGAAAACAGCGTCTGTTTTTATCTTTAAAAGTTTGCGTTGCAAACTTTCTTATCATCTGTTGTTTCTCACTTTGTTGCGAAACAACTTAAAAAGTCAATCCTAGAACTGAAGTTTTAATCTTGACTTTTTATGGGAGAAATCCATGGTATTTAATTTTACGACAGCGCCAAGGACTGTAATGGGCGAAGGAGCGTTAAAAGTCGCTGCGCCTTATTTCAAGTCTTTTGGAAACAAAGCTTTGATTGTAACCGGAAAAATAATTACAAAGACCGGGCTTGCCGCTCAGGTTCAGAATGTGCTCAAAGAACAGGGAATTGACAGCGTTATATATAACGATCTTCCTGGAGAGCCTACGGATTTGATGATTTATGCCGGGGTCGAGGTTTTTAAGAAAGAAAAGTGCGATTTTATTGTTGGGCTTGGCGGAGGAACACCTCTCGACAGCGCAAAGGCAATTGCGGCTATGGCTGTTCTTCCAGGAAAACTTGGCGACTACAAAGGAAAGGAGATGTCCGGGGATTTTGCGCCGCTTGTGTTGATTCCTACAACCGCTGGAACTGGCTCTGAAGTGACAAAATATGTCGTATTTACAGAAACAGCGACAGATTCAAAACTCTTAATAAAAGGCGACGCGCTTCTTCCAAAAATCGCTGTTGTTGATTACACATATACTCTTTCTTCTCCTTCTTCAATCACACTGGCCACAGGAATGGATGCGCTCACGCATGCGATTGAAAGCTATACTTGTGTAAAACATACTCCAGTTACGGATTTGTACTGTCTTGATGCGATTAAGAGAATTTTCAAATATCTTCCAGTCGCTGTAAAGGACGGTACGGACAAGGTTGCCCGCGAAAATATGAGCATTGCCGCTTACGAGGCTGGAGTTGCAATAAATACTAGTCCTACAACGATTGTTCACGGAATGAGCCGTCCGATTGGAGCGGTTTTTCATGTTCCGCATGGAATATCAAATGCTATGCTTTTGGTTGAATGTCTGCGCGCTGTGCTTCCTGGAGCATATTCACGTTTTGCAGAACTTGCCGTATTGGTTGGAGCGGCTCAGGACGGAGAGGAACCGAAAATTGCCTCTGAAAAATTTCTTGAAAAACTTGAGGAATTTACAAAATCCTTGAATGTTCCAACTCTTCGTGAATACGGTCTTGATCTTCAAAAATTTGCTCAAAAAGAAGAAAAAATGGCGTCAGATTCCGTTGCGTCTGGTTCACCTGCAAACTGCTACAAAGTTCTTTCAAAAGAAGAGCAGATTGCGGTTTATGAGATTTTGAGGAAAAAATAATGAAAATCGCGCTGATTCAGATAAAAGGAAAAAGTTCCAATGATGACAATATCGAAATTGCGTTGGAACAAATCGAAAAAGCAAGTGATTCTAGTGCTGATTTTGTTGTTTTGCCGGAAATGTTTTCCTGTCCTTACAAGGCGTCAAATTTTCCTGTCTATGCTCAGGAAGATGGCGGAAAGAACTGGCAAAAATTGAGCGCTGCTGCAAGAAAAAATAAAATCTATCTTGTGGCTGGCTCAATGCCTGAATTGGAAATAAGTGAAGAAAATGGCAACCGCGTAGAAAAAATCTACAATACTTCCTATGTTTTTGACCGAACCGGAAAACAGATTGCAAAGCATCGAAAAATGCACTTGTTTGACTGCGATATTCCTTCGGCGCGGTTTTATGAAAGCGAGACTTTAAGTCCAGGAAAAAACGTAACAGTATTCGACACAGAATTCGGCAAAATCGGACTTATGATTTGCTTTGACATTCGATTTCCTGAATTGGCGCGGCTTATGGTTGACAAGGGTGCAAAACTGATTGTTGTTCCTGCAGCATTCAATATGACGAGCGGTCCTGCCTGGTGGGATATTATGTTCCGTGCACGTGCAACCGACAATCAGGTTTTTATGGCAGGATGTTCTCCTGCCCGTGACGAAAATGCTGGTTATGTTGCGTGGGGACATTCGCTTTTTGTTGACCCATTTGGAAAAATTCTTGCTCAACTGGACGAAAAAGAAAATATTCTTTTGTGCGATTTGCAGCTTGAACAGGTTGATGATTTCCGAAATCAGTATAAAATTCTCTCTGCCCGGAGAAAAGACGTTTATTCGCTTGTTGAATGCAAAAATGTTACAGAAAAATAATGCAGGCATATAGTTAAAATGCACGAAAAAAAAATTAAAATTTGTGCAAATAAGATTTTTGTGTCTGGAGCAATGTCTGTATACTAAGTTTAATTTTTATGAATCAAAGGCGGTTCTATTCATTGTAGAAGATGGATTGGGCCGCCTTTTTTTGTTCATCTATGGAGGTGCATAATTATGAAAAAAGTCTTTAAAAAATCACTTGAGGTTTTAGCAGTCCTTGCGGCTGTTTTTGGATTTTTTTCTTGCGGAGAAAAAAAGAGTTCTGCAAAAACAGTTAAGATTGGAATTCTCTACAGCACGACTGGAAATTTCAGTCTTTCTGAAACGCCTATGCAGAATGCGGCTAAAATGGCGATAGACGAAATCAATGCGGCTGGCGGCGTAAAAGGAATGCAGATTGAACCTTTGTATGTTGACTACGGTTCAGACCCGGCTATGGCAGCGGAAAAGGCTCAGCAGATGATTTTGAAAGATGGCGTTACTGCTATTGTTGGAACAAATGCATCTAATACGCGTCTTGCAGTAATTCCTACGATTGAAAAATACAATAGCGTTCTTGTTTATAATACTTATTATGAGGGCGAAAAACCTTCAAAGAACCTTCTTTACACAAACACTTGTCCAAACCAGCAGGTTGCGGCATTTATTCCGTGGATGATAAAAAATCTCGGTCCGAAAATCTATATTGTTGGATCGGATTATGAATTTCCACGCAAGACAATCGCCTTTGCAAAGGAATATATTGCAAAATTTGGCGGACAAATTGTTGGAGAAGAATATACACCTACAAACGAAACAGACTTTTCTTCTGTTGTAAACAGAATTAAGGCTTCTGGCGCAGATTGCGTATTCTCCGGTGTAGCAGGCAACTCAAATGTTCCATTCTACAAGGACTATGTTCAATATGGAATGGATCCAAAAAAAGTTCCTCTTTGTTCAATTTCGTCACACGAGTCAGCAATTAAGGCTGTAGGTTCAGCGGCGGTCGGAAACTATGCTTCGTTCGACTATTTTAATTCTCTTGATACGCCAGAAAGCAAGCTTTTTGTTGAAAAATATCAGAAGCTTTTTGGAACGACAACAACAGTTACAAACAGCGCAGAAGGTGCTTATCACGGAATCTACATTCTTGCAAAAGCAATAGAAAATGCGCAGTCGCTTTCGGCGCAGGATATTATTGCCGCGGCTGCAGGTGTTGAAATTGATTCACCTGGAGGAAAGATAAAAATGGACGAGAAAAACCATCACTGCTGGCTTAATACTTATATTGGCCAGGTTCAGGATGATTTGTCTTACAAGATTCTTGCAAAAAGTGACGGACTTGTAGCTCCGATTCCTGAATAACGGAATAAAATTGAAGAAAAAATCTGTCGTCGCGGTGGACAATGACGGAAAACTGCCGCGGCGCACAGTCAGTTGATGAGTTTTTAACACAAAAAGGAGGCATGATAAAAATTACATCCTTGTAATTTTTATCATCACAGTTTGCTCAAGCGATGCTTTCACAAACTGTGATTCTCGCCATCCGTGGCTCGCCTCTAACGCGGAATTTTATAAGGAGGCATGATACAGATGAGCCTTTTCTTACAACAGCTATTGAACGGAATCAGTAACTCATCGGTTTTGTTTCTTACGACAATCGGGCTTGTAATCATTTTTGGAATGATGGACGTTGTCAACAATGCACACGGAGAGTTCATAATGATTGGAGCTTATACGGCCTGTATAAGCGTTAATGCGCTGCATATTCCGTTTGCACTCGCATGCATTCTTGCAGCCCTCATAACTGGATTTGTCGGAATAATAATTGAGCAGGCGGTTATTAAAAAACTTTACGGAAAAGTTGCAGAAACTCTGCTTGTTACGTTCGCACTTGAATATATAATTCAGCAGATTGTACGAATGATTTTTGGACCGGAAAGCCAGACGCTGGAAGTTCCGTTGCGTGGACAGATTACAGTTCTTGGAGTTTCTATTCCGTATTACAACCTTATTTTGATTTTAATGGCCTTGGTTGTGCTTGCGCTTACGCTTGTTCTTTTTTATAAAACTTCGTTTGGAATGCAACTCCGCGCAATTACACAAAACCGCGATATGACGCAGTGCCTTGGAATCAATGTTGCACGGATAAATATGTTTACATTTGGCTATGGTGCTGCTCTTGCAGGTTTTTCTGGTGCGTTGATTGCTCCAATAAAGAGCGTTTTTCCTGGAATGGGACCGGCGTTCAATGTTGACGGTTTTCTTGTCGTAATTCTCGGAGGACTTAATTCAATAATAGGATCATTTGCAAGTTCATTTGTAATCAATGAATCAATCACAATTATGTCGGGATATATGAGCCAGATTGTCTCAAAGCTTTTAATTTTTGTTGTGATAATTGTGATTGTACGTTTCCGGCCGAACGGTCTGTTTTCTTCAAAGGAAAAAAGATAGGTGAGGTGAATTATGAGTTTTGATGAAAAAATTGAAAAACTGAAGACGCCAGGTTTGTCTTCTGTAAAATCTGTAAGCGTTGAAAAGTGGATTGCTTATGGAATATTTGCGCTTCTTATTTTTATTCCGCTTTTTAGTTCAATGTACAGCCAGCTGGTGTTCGGAAAATTTATCTCCTATATGATTTTTGCGCTTGCGCTTGATATTCTTTGGGGATATTCCGGATTGATGAACCTTGGATTTGCGCTCTTTTTTGGGCTTGGCGGATATGTATTGGGAATCTCTCTCTCGTGCCAGAACGGGCTTCCTGCATTCATGGAATTTGGCGGACTAACGCAGATTCCTCTATTATATAAGCCTTTGCAGAATATTCCGTTTGCTTTTTTGATGGGACTTTTGGTTCCTTCGGCAGTTGCCTTTATTCTTGGGCTTTTTATTTTCTACAGCAAGATTAAAGGAGTTTTCTATAATTTGATAACTCTTGCGCTTGCGGCTTTGTTTGAACTTCTTCTTGCTACAAAGCAGATGTACACCGGCGGCTCTTCCGGAATCAACGGAATTGCAGGAGGACTCGACAAAATAAAATTTTTCGGCAGACCTATAACGATTACGGGCTGGTATTATATCGGTCTTGCTGCGCTTGTGGCAGTTTATGTTCTTTGCCGTCTTATTACAAAGGCTCGTTTTGGCAGTGTAATAAAATCTGTCCGCGACAACGAGGCCCGGCTTCAGTTTCTCGGATACAATCCTGCGGTGTTTAAGATTGCGGTCTTTACAATAGCAGCGTTTTTTGCAGGTTTTGCCGGAATGGTCTATCTTCCAATGACGTCGTTTATTTCTATTGAGGCGGCCGGCGTCAGCTTTTCAACGATGGTTCTTGTTTGGCTTGCAGTCGGTGGACGTGGAAACCTGACGGGGGCAATGGCTGGCGCACTTCTTGTAAGTTTTTTGCAGTCAAAGCTTTCTGAAAGTTTTGGCAATATGTGGCAGCTTGTGCTTGGCGCTGTCCTTATTCTTATCGTTTATTTTTTGCCAAAAGGAATTGTTGGAACTTTGCAGGATATTCAGTATAACCGTCGAATTGCAAAAGTAATCTCGCAGCAAAAACAGGAGGCATGATAAAGATTACGTCCTTGTAATTTTTATCATCACAGTTTGCTCAAGCGTTGCTTTCTCAAGCTGTGATTCTCGCCATCCGTAGCTCGCCGCTAACGCGGAGTTTTAGAAGGAGGCATGACAATGGCTTCATACCTTGAATTGAGAGATGTTTCAGTTGTTTTTTCAGGATTCCGGGCTGTCAATAAAGTCAATCTCAAGATTGAAAAAGGAGAACTTCGCGTGCTTATTGGACCGAACGGTGCCGGAAAAACCACAATAATGGATATGATTACCGGCAAGACAAGACCGACAGAAGGGCAGATTCTCCTTGACGGACACGATATAACAGGAGAACCGCCCTATAAAATCGCTGAAACTTACAGAATCGGGCGCAAATTTCAAGGACCGAATATTTTTGCGAACATGACTGTCTTTGAGAACATAGAAGTTGCTCTTCGCGGTTATTCGTCGCTTATAAAAACATTCACCTACAGACGCACGCCGCAAATTGTCGAAAAAATCAATGGCATTTTAAAGCAGATAAATCTCTACGATTACCGGGACATGATAAGTTCTTCTCTTTCGCATGGTCAGAGGCAATGGCTTGAAATGGGAATGGTTTTGGCACAGGATCCAAAGGTTATTCTTCTTGACGAGCCGACTTCGGGAATGACAGCGGACGAAACATACAAGACGGGCGAGATGATTCTCAATGTTATGAAAGGAAAAACTATTCTTGTAATCGAGCACGACATAGATTTTGTTAAGCAAATTGCAAAAAAAGTCACTGTTTTAAATCATGGAGAGATTCTTGCAGAAGGCACTTACGAGGAAATTACCAATAATCCGGAAGTTGTCCGTGTTTATCTTAAAAACGATGCCGACCTTGATAAAAAAGAGCCAACGGCTGAAGAAAAAATTGTCAAACAGATGCAGACACAGCTTCTTGAAAAGGCAGGTGTTTCTATAGAGGCAGTTGCAGGCCAGAAAACTACAGGAGGAGAATAAAAATGCTTGAAGTAAAAGACGCATGTGTAAGTTACGGAAAGAGCCGGGTTGTGAACGGAATCTCCTTAAAGATTGAAGGCGCAGAAACATTCCTTATTCTTGGAAGAAACGGTGTTGGAAAGACAACATTTATGAAAAGCATAATTGGACTTTTGCCGGTAGATTGCGGCTCAATAAATTTTGGCGGAAGCGATATAACAAAGAGCCGGGCGTATGAACGTTCTCAAAAGGGAATTGCCTATGTTCCTCAGGGACGTGAAATTATTCCTATGCTTACAGTTAAAGAAAACTTGCAATTAGGGGCTGTGGCACATAAAAAAGTTCAATTTGAGGCAAAAATGAAGGAAATTCTTGAATATTTTCCTGATTTGACGCCGCATCTGCGAAGAAAAGGAGGTGTGCTTTCTGGCGGACAGCAGCAGCAGCTTGCAATTGCCCGCGCGCTAATGAGCGATCCCAAAATTCTTATTCTTGATGAGCCGACAGAAGGAATTCAGCCAAATATAGTTATGGGAATTGCAGATATTCTCAAACGGTATCAAAAAGCGAAGAATATTCCTCTGATTATCGTAGAGCAGAATCTTCACTTTGCGCGCAGAATTGGAGACCGTTTTATGATTATCCAAAAAGGCCTCAGCGTAAAAGAAGGTTCTATAGACGAACTGACAGATGAAGTTTCTGCTAAATATATTTCTGTATAGGCGGGGGTAAAAAATGTCTAAAAATTATGTAATTACAATTGCGAGAGGTTTCGGTTCTGGCGGCAAACAGACGGCGACACAGATTGGAGAGAAACTGGGAATTCCCGTCTACGAAAAGCAAATTCTTGAAATGGCTTCGGCATATTCTGGGTTAAGCGAGGAAATGTTCATTGAAGTTGATGAAAAGCTCCGTGGAAATTATGTAACCAATGCGCTTGCAAAATTTACTTTTCCAAAGGAAGTTTCGCCTACAAGCAAGCGTTTTGAGAGCGATATAAATCTCTTTTGTATTCAGGCGGAAATAATAAAGCAGCTTGCACAGAACGTGTCGTGCGTAATTATCGGAAAATGCGCCGATCATATTCTCAAAGATTTTGACAATGTTGCGAGTTTTTATATAGAAGCTCCTCGAAAAGAGTGTCTGGAATCAATCATGACAAAGACCGGCGTAAATGAAAAAGAAGCCGCAAAGATGATTGAGAGCACGGACAAATATCGTTCCGAGTATTATAAGTTTTATTCTGGCGGAAACTACTGGACAAATCCTGTCAACTACGACCTTACGCTTAACAGCGCGAGAGTGGGACGCAGACGTTGTGCCGATGTTATTATCGATTATATGCGTCGGAGATTCGGGGCGGACTTTGAAGATACATTCAAGGGAAAAATATAATGAAGGAATAACTGGTTGCGTTTTTTAACCGCATTATTTTGCTAAAAAGAGGTATGACAAATGTATGAATGTGATATAAAAAGAATGGAAGAGAAAATAACTACTTTTGGAGGTTTTGGAGACACAGGCCACGGCGGAATTACACGATTTTCACTTTCTCCAGCGGCTATTCAGGCAAGAAACGAGATAAAATTGCGCATGACAAAGCTTGGCCTTGATTTTAAGACGGACGATCTTGGAGACATTTACTGCACTCTTCCAGGAACAGATCCGGATGCAAAAGTCATAATGTCCGGCAGCCACTGCGATTCAGTTCGGCAGGGTGGAAATTACGATGGAATTCTTGGCGTTCTTACTGCTATGGAAGTGATAGAAACTATAGTCACCAAAAAAATTCCACACAGGCATCCGATTCAGCTTGTTGTTTGGACAAACGAAGAAGGCGCGCTTTATGAACCTGCGATGATGTGTTCAGGAATAATCTGCGGCAAATTCAAAAAAGAAGAAATGTTTGCTTCAGTCGCAAAGGACGGTTCTGGAAAAACTTTTGGACAGGCTCTTTCGGAAAGCGGCTTTTTGGGTGAACAAAAGAACAGAATTGAACCTTCAAAAACAGAAGCTCTTGTTGAACTTCATATTGAGCAAGGACCGGTTCTTGAAGCCGGTGGATACGACGTTGGAGTGGTTGAAGGAGTGGTTGGAATGATAAATTATGAATTTACATTTCACGGACAGGCTGACCATGCCGGCACATTCCCAATGCCTTACCGAAAAGACGCTCTTTTTGCCGCAAGCCAAGCTCTTTTGTTTCTTCACGAAGAATTTGACAAGATAGGCGACAAGGAACTGGTTTATACAACCGGAAAAATAAGTTGTCATCCGAATATTCACACAATTATTCCTGACGAGGTAAAATTTACACTAGACGTGCGTCATCAAAATCCAGAAATAATAAAAAGATGTGTTGAAATAATAAAAGCTATGCCAAAAGAGTGGGCAAACTGCACAATGAGCTATAAAGAAGCATGGGCGCGAAACACTGTAACTTTCTACAAGGAATGGGTTGATGATGTCGAAAATGCGGCTCAAAAACTTGGTTACAAGAGCCACAAAATGTACTCTGGAGCCGGTCACGATGCACAGTATCTTAGCGAAATTGTTCCTACTACGATGATTTTTGTCCCGAGCAAAGGCGGACACAGCCACTGCGAACTTGAATATTCGCCAGTTGAATGGTGCTGGAAAGGAGCAAACGTGCTCCTTAACACAATTCTTGAGATAGACAAAAAATAGGATTATTTTCCCATGGCAACAACTTTAATTCCCTCAGTTTCAAGTGAACTCCGGATTTTTTTTACAAATTCAAGGGCTTTAGGGCTGTCGCCATGCACGCAGATAGAATCGGCTTCGATTTCTATTTCTTTGCCAGAAATTGTCTTTACTTTGTGATTTTTTATCATTTCAAGAACACGTTCAATTGCAAGATTTTCGTCTTGAATCATTGCGCCTGGCTTTGTACGGGAAACAAGACTTCCGTCATCTTCATAAGCGCGGTCTGCAAAAACTTCTTTTTTTGCCCGTAGACCGACTGTTGAGGCTGCTTTTAGCATTTCGCTTCCGCTTAGGCCAAGAAGAATCAAAGAATCGTCAATTTCGGCAATTCCCTCTGCTATTGCAATGGCAAGTTTTTCGTCTTTTGCCGCCATATTGTACATTGCTCCATGGGGCTTTACATGCTGAAGAGGGACTTTATTTGCAACACAAAAAGAATGCAAGGCTCCGATTTGATACTGTACCATCGCTTTTAGTTCGAGAGGACTGACATTCATATTCCGCCGTCCAAATCCGACAAGGTCTGGAAAACCTGGATGCGCGCCTGCTGCCACATTGTTCAGTTTTGCCATGGCAACAGTTTTTGACATAACCAGCGGATCTGACGCATGAAAGCCGCAGGCAATATTTGCAGAGGAAATATATTTTATAACCTCTTCATCAAGTCCGATTTTATAATTTCCAAAACTTTCTCCAAGATCACAGTTTAAATCAACTTTCAGCATAATCGTTTTCTCCGTTTTTATATTTTATGACTGCGTTTTTCAGGGCAAGAATTATTTCTTTTTCTGTGTCCATTCCAAACCCGTCAACACCGACAATTTTTTCTCTTTTGACTCCGTCCACACTTCCGATTTTTACCGTGCTGCAGATGTAATCCTCGATTTCCTTAAAATCCGGCAAAAGCTCTGTTTTTTGAGAAAGAGCATCGAGATACGCAATAATTGAATACGCTCCCCAGTTGCTTACGGAAGCTATTACAAGGCAGTCTACTTTTACAGAACATGGAACAAGGCTCAGTTTTGAACTTATCAATTCCGCCACATTTCCCATTCCAATTTCGTTTCCGCCGTCGCCAACGCCAATTGTCGGAATTTTTCCGTAGGAAAGAGTGAATAAAATGTCTGTTCTGGCAGTAAATTCGCCAATGCTTTCTCTGCGCATATTTTCGTATCTGCCGTTGATGTTTATTCCACAGCGTTCAACCGAAATAAGCCCCGCCGGCTGATATTTTTCAAGCAGAGCCGTGCAATATTTTTCGTCGCCGTCAAAAGGCATATAGACAACTTCAAGCCCTTTTAGTTCAAAAAAATCTTTGCAAAAAGAATCTGTGACAATTACAGGATTGAATCCGAGTTTTTTTAACGCAAGCGCCAGAAAAACAGTTCCAGCAGGACCGTCTGTTTCTGCATATCCGGCTACATAAAAACCTGTTGTCAGAAGAATTGTTCTTCCTCTCTCCCAGGACAAAATCATTTCTGCCGCCTTATGCGAATAACCAGCCGGCAAACTTTTTTTAAGCACGTTCATTCCGCGTGAGCCATGACGCAAAACAATATCTTCAATTGTTTCTGTCAAATTAGTCGAATTTTGCATAGATGTCTCCCAAAATAAGAAAAACAGCGTAATTAAAAATCAGATAATGTCGGCTTTATATCCAGTTTCCTTGTAAAAATCTTCAACAGCCTCAGTTTGAAGCTTTTTTAAAAGTTCAGGGTCCTTTCTTCCAACTGGTTTTCCGTCAATTTCGTAAGCCGGCAATCCCAAGGTTCCTGCCGAAGTGATGAAAACTTCGTCTGCGGCAAAAAGCTCATCTAGTGTAAAAGGACGCTCTTCATAAGGAACTCCTATTCTTTTGCAAATTTCAAGATAATGACGGCGGGTAACGCCTGGAAGAATAAGTTCATCCAATGGCGGAGTAATGAATTTTCCGTCTTTTAAAATATTTACGTTTGTATGCGCACATTCAGTAACACGCTCGCCACGATGAAAAACAACTTCCCTTGCGCCGCTTTCAAAAGCTCTTTGGCTTCCCATTACGCTTGGCAGGAGGTTCAAAGTTTTTATGTTGCAATGGAAAAAGCGAGTGTCTTCTTCTGTAATAAGTTTGCAAGGTTTTCTCAAATCAGTGAGTTTTGATTCAGAAATTGTGATTAGAAGATTCGGTTCAACATTAGGAAAAAGGTGGTTGCGCGGCGCAGTTCCACGGGTACATTCCCAGTAAACAAAACATACTCCGTCGCTATCCATGGCATCAATGCATTTTTGAAGTTCTGCGACCAGCTGCTCTTTTGATAATTTGAAAGGAATTCTTGTAAGACGCAAACTGTTAAAAAAACGCTCAATGTGATAATCAGTCTCAAAAATTTTGCGGTTTGCACAGTATGTCGCATCGTACACACCGTCGCCAAAAAACATTGCACGGTCCAAGAAAGGAACCGTCATCTCTTCCTGTAAGCCCATCTTTCCATTGTAATAACCTACGTTTTTCATGCTTTAGCCTCTTATATTTCGTGCATCGTGCACGTTGATAATAAAATTATTGCGTTTTTGTTTTTTTTTGGCAAGAATTTTTTATATTTTTTTATTGCTTTTTTACAATTTTTTTACTTTGAAAGATGAATTCATTTTGCCTTTATTTTGGAAAAAGCAGGCAGAATTTTATATATTCAATTAAAAAATTCTCGAATAAACTAAAAAAGAATGTTATTGAAGTTTACATTACAAATCTGGAGGAACAGAATGAAAAAATTAACTAGGCTTGCTGCAATTCTGGCAAGCACAGCAATCTTGTTTAGCGCAATAAGCTGCAAAAACGACGACAGTGGGGGGGGCGGAGAAGAAAGCGGATCGTCAATCGAAAAAAATGCGGACGGAACAACGACGTTAAAAATTAACGAAAACGATACATCGAGCGGTTTTGTAAGTGCTTTTGCGGCGGATGGAACTACGGCAACAATTAACACTGCAAATGTAAGTGATTATTTGGGTTCGGGATATTTGGATAATCCTGGAAAAGTAGTTTATTCGGTTAATTCTGAAAAGGAGCAGGATGTTAAGATTCAGATTCGTTATGCTCATTGGGGCTGGTCATATCAGATTAAGGCGGCTTATGTTCAGATTAATGGCGAAAACTGTGATGACGATGACGAAATTCTTTATGGCAATTGGACTGGAAAATCTCTTTCATTGTCAAACACAATCACTGTTTCGTTAAAAGCTGGCGACAACCAAATTTGTCTTTTGCCAGTTCCAAAGGGAAAGGAACTTCCAAAATATGATGAAACAAAAGGTTTTGGTGTAAAATATCCGAACGGCGAACAGGATGAGGCGAGTGCTGAAGCGGCGGCAGGAAACACCGTTGCTGGAAAATATCTTTCAGATGGAATGATTCCAAATCTTGACTATATTTCTATTACTGGAAACGGAATTAAAAATGGAAGTGGTCAGTCTGCAAATTATTATCAGATAAAAACTTCTGTAAATAATGAAGCCTATGGTTCAATTGAATTCTCGCCAGAGCAGGACAGTTATGTTGAAGGAACTGAAGTTACTGTAACTGCAACGCCAAAAGCAGGATATATTTTTGATTCTTGGTGCGGAACAAATATCGATACAACTGGAAGTTTTAAGGTAAAAGTTGATTCTGACAAAACGTTTAAGGCTAATTTTATTCCAGTTTCATTTGACAAGACTTCTGAACTTGCTGGACTTGAAGGTTATGCATCTGTTTGTGATGATTCTGGCTCAACTTATACAATTACTGGTGGATTTGGAGGAGATGAAATTACAATTTCTTCATATGCTGAATTGCTTTTAAACAAATCAAAAATTTCAGGAAATGAACCTGCAATTATCAAGATTTGTGAACGTATTTCTTCTGCAGAATGGCTTGGGACTGACGATTACAATAAAGAACTCTCATCATTGATTGCAAGAGGAAAAGAAGAGAATGAGGCAAAATTTATTCTCAAAAACAGAAGTTTCCATTTTGATGTTGGTTCAAACAAAACTCTGGTTGGCGAATCTGGAAAAGATTACGGATTTAAAAACATTAACGTAAAAATTTCTGGTTCAAATGTAATTGTTAAAAACTTGCATTTTGGCGATGTAATTGGCGAAGATTATTTTGGCGGTTCTGGAAACGATGCTATGAGCATTAAAGGCGGAGAACATGTTTGGATTGACCATTGTGAATTTAGTTCAAGTCTTACTCCTGTTGAAGTTGATGGAACTGCAATTGAGTTTTCTAAACACAACTTTGAAGTAGACCTTGAAGGCGAAAATTGTACAGAAGAAGAAAAATGGACAAAAGATTTCTATGATGGACTTTTGGATATTTCTGAAACAAGCCGTTTTATTTCTGTTTCCAACAGTTATTTCCACGATCATTGGAAAGCTTGTTTGTGCGGTGGTTCAAATGATAATGCTTCATCACAGCCGCAAGGTTCTCTTGTCCGTCTGACTATGTACAATAACTACTTTGAAAAAATTCATGCGCGTCAGCCATTGTTCAGATTTGGTAAAGCGCATATTTATTCAAGTTATCTGAAAGGTTTAGGAGATTCTTCTTCGGGAATTGAAGTTCGTGCAGAAAGCCGTGTTTATGTAGACAATGTTTATTTTGAAGATATTAACTCAAATAAAATCGTCGGTTGTTGGAATTCTTCAAAAGGTCTTGGAGCAGGAAAATGGACTGTAAAGGGGTGTGAGGGAGCGTCAATTTCTGGCGATGCAGGATTTACACCGCCTTATACTTGGACTAAAACTTCTGCTAGTGATTCTAAGACAAAATTGCCAACTTCCGCTGGAATTAGTAAATAATTTGCAGTAGGGCATAGAGCAGCGGCGATGGCGGGTTGGAACCTGCCGAAGCCGAAAACCGCAGACGCGCTGTTTGCGCGGCGAGGATTTAGAGCGTTAGCGAACTGCGGCACGCCCGACGGCAGCTTTGCTGCCGGACTGCCCTTATAAAAAAAAAGAACCCGGTTTTATTAAATTCCGTTTTTGGAATTTTTTAAGCCGGGTTTTGTGTTTTTATAGGACAATCTTCTGATAATTTTTATTTTTGCATTATTGAATCGATTGATTTTATGCAGGCGTTGCGAAGTCCGTTTTCTTCGAGGGCGGTTACTCCGCGGATTGTGCTTCCTGCCGGGCTGCACACGTTGTCTTTTAATACGGCTGGATGTTCGCCTGTCTGCAGCTGCAATTTTGCTGAGCCTAAAACTGTCTGGCTTACGAGTTTATATGCTGTTGCGCGCGGAATTCCGTATTTGACGGCGGCATCTGCGTAGGCTTCGATAAAAAGGTCTACAAATGCCGGTCCGCAGCCGCTTATTGCGCCTCCGATCCCCATTAAATTGTCTGGCAATTCTTCGACTGTGCCAAGATTTTCAAAAAGCTGCCAGATTTGCGCGCGTTCTTCTGGTTTGAGAGAATTTGTCTTTTCAAAAAGGAATACTCCTTCGCCAGCCATGGCCGGTGTGTTTGGCATGACAAACTGGATGCGCGGTTTTTCGGTGTAGGCTGAAAATATTTTTTCAAAAGCGTGAAAATTCCAGCCGAGCGCAATTGAAATGAGGGTTTTGTTTGCAAAATCACGTCCAACTTCCGAAATTACGTCTTCTATCTGGTATGGTTTGCAGGCCATAAAAATCGTGTCGGCTTTTAAAACGGCTTCTTTTAATGAGGAGCAGGGATTAAAGCCGTATTTTGCTGCGTTTTGCGCAAGTTTTTGTTGGTTTGGCGCGTAGGCAAATATGTTTTTTGGCTCGATTTTGCCGGATTTTATAAAGCCTCCGGTCAAAGCCTGCGCCATGTTTCCCATTCCGATAAATGCAATTTTTTCCATATTTTTCCTCTTTATTCTGCCAGGAAAAGGCTGCCTTTTTCTGTGCCGTCGTTGAGTTTATCCAGAATATTTTCTTTTCCGCCGTTTGCCAGCAGCATTGGAATTCCGTAGACTGTTGTTTTTTCTGCCGCCTGAATTTTTGTTTCGATTCCGCCTGTTCCAAAATTGTTTGTGCCGCCAATGTGAATTGTTTTTCGCAATTCTGGAATTGACTTTACGACTTCTACGAGTTTTGCGTTCTTGTTTACTTTTGGATTGTCTGTAAAAATTCCGTCGATGTCGCTAAAAAGAATTAGAAGGTCTGCGCTCCAAAGAATTGATGTGAGCGCCGCAAGGTTGTCGTTGTCGCCGATTGAAAATTCGAGCGTAGAAACGGAGTCGTTTTCGTTGATGATTGGAACAACGCCTTCGTCTGCAAGTGTAAAAAGCGTGTTGCGGATATTCAGTGAGCGGTTGTTGTCTTCAAAATCTTCTTTTGTCAAAAGAATCTGTCCGATGTGAAGTCCTTGTTCGTTGAACGCTTTGCGCCATTGAGCCATAAGTTCTACCTGACCGATTGCGCACAATGCCTGCCGAAAATGCAGGTCTTTTTTGCGTGCCCATTCTTTTAGTGTCGAAACCCCGGAAACCTGCGCTCCTGAAGAAACTATGACGAGTTGTTTTCCCTGATCGATTAAATTTTTGCACTGTTTTGCAAACGAAGCCATAAATTGCGTATTTTGTGTTCCATCCGGCAATGCAAGTGTGTTTGAACCGATTTTTATAACGATTTTGCGAGAAGATTTTATTGCGTCCTGAATATTCATAGCAGTATTTTAGTGAAAAGACAGGCTGTGGACAACAAGAAATTTTTGTGGTTATAAATTGAATTTGGAAAATGCGTTTTATTGAAGTTTTTACAATGCCGTTCGATGTTGAATTAAGAGGTTTTTCTCATTAAAATAGTAGAATGTTTCGTATTTATGTAGAACGCAAGCCTGGCTTTCAGAGTGAAGCTCAGAGCATTTTATCGGAGATCAATGGATTTTTGGGCATTTCCTCTGTAAAGGGAGTGCGTTACTTTAACCGCTACGACATTGAAAACACTTCGGAAGAAGTGTCTAAGATGGCCGCATCGAGAATTTTTTCTGAGCCTCAGAGCGACAGTGTGGCTTATGAAGAAGTTAAGATTGATGAAAAAGACACGGTTATTGTGTGGGAATATTTGCCTGGACAGTATGACCAGCGAGCTGATTCTGCCGAGCAGTGTCTTTCGCTTTTGCGCGAGTCTATGAAGAATTCTGCAAAAGTTTGCTCTCTTCCTCCGCGTGTTCGATGCGCAAAAATGGTTGTTTTGTCTGGAAGCATTGGTGCTGACGAGATTCAGAAAATTCAGCATTATCTTATAAATCCTGTTGACTCGCGTCTCACAGACTCAAAAATTCCTGAGACTTTGGAAATAAAAGCTGCCGAGCCGGGAGACGTTCCTGTTGTTGAAGGATTCAACAAGTTTGGCAAAAAAGAGCTTAGTGAATATATTTCAAAGATGGGTTTGGCGATGGACTTGCCTGACATCCAGTTCCTGCAGAAATATTTCAAGTCAATCGAGCGCGACCCGACCGAGACTGAAATCCGCGTTCTTGACACTTACTGGTCTGACCACTGCCGCCACACAACGTTCAACACAGTTCTTAAAGACATAAAAATCGACAAGGGTCCTTATGCCAAGCTTTTCAAGCAGTCTCTTGAAAACTACAAGGCTCTTCACACAGACCTTTACGCGAACCGCAAGGACAAGCCGCTCACTTTGATGGACATGGCGACAATCGGCGGAAAATATCTTCGAAAGCACGGAATGCTCGACGACATGGAAGTAAGCGAGGAAAACAACGCGTGCTCTATCTTCATCGATGTTCATTACACGACAGACAAGGACGGAAATCCTTATCCAGAGGGAAAAGACGAAGTTGAGCAGTGGCTTTTGCAGTTCAAAAACGAAACACACAACCACCCGACTGAAATCGAGCCTTTCGGAGGCGCGGCAACTTGTATCGGAGGCGCAATCAGAGATCCTCTTTCAGGAAGAAGCTGGGTTTACCAGTCAATGCGCGTTACAGGCGCCGGCGACCCGACAGTTCCGATGAGCGAGACTCTCCACGGAAAACTTCCTCAGCTTAAGCTCTGCCGCGAAGCTGCCCAGGGATTTTCTTCTTACGGGAACCAGATTGGATTGACAACAGGTCAGGTTACGGAATTCTATCATCCGGGATTTGTGGCAAAGAGAATGGAGCTTGGAGCTGTAATCGCGGCAAGCCCTTATTCAACTGTAATGCGCGAAACTCCAGAGGCAGGCGACATTATCATCTTGCTTGGGGGCGGAACAGGACGCGACGGAATCGGAGGAGCGACGGGCTCATCTAAAGTCCATACGGAAAAATCCGTAACAACTGCGGCTGCGGAAGTTCAGAAGGGAAACGCCGTTGAGGAAAGAAAAATTCAGCGTCTTTTCAGAAATCCGGAAGTAAGCCATATGATTCGCCGTTCAAACGACTTTGGCGCAGGCGGTGTTTCTGTTGCTGTGGGCGAGCTTGCCCCTGGACTCGACATCAATCTTGACGCTGTTCCGAAAAAATACGAAGGCTTGAACGGAACGGAGCTTGCAATTTCTGAAAGCCAGGAAAGAATGGCCGTTGTTGTTCGTGCCGGCGATGTTGAGAAATTCATAAAATTTTGCAACGATGAAAACTTAAATGCGGTTGTTGTCGCAACTGTTACTGATAAAAATAAGCTCACAATGAAGTGGCGCGGAAAGACGATTGTTGACATTGACCGCTCATTCTTGGACTCGGCTGGAGCTCCTCATTACGCAAATGCAGAAATCGAAAGTCCTGCTGAAAACAGAAAATCTCCTCTTGTCCAGCCGCTTGAAAGCGTAAAAAAAGCGCTCGGCGACTGCGCATCTGCGACAGGAGAAAGCGGCGAAAGCGAGCCTACAAAAGAGCAGATTAAAAACGCTTTTATCGCAAACATCTCAGACCTTGCATGCTGCTCTCAGCGCGGACTTCAGGAACGCTTTGACGGCTCAATCGGCTCTTCAACCGTACTGTTCCCGTTCGGCGGAAAATATCAGGGAACTCCAGAATGTGCGATGTCGGCAAAAATTCCAGTGGTTTCTCCACGCGAGACTTCAACTGTCAGCCTTATGTCTTACGGCTACGATCCGCGTGTTGCTGAATGGTCTCCGTGGCACGGCGCGCAGACTGCTGTTCTTTCATCTCTTGCAAAAATCACATGTATCGGCGGAAAAGCGACTACAAGCCGCATGAGCTATCAGGAATTCTTCGGACGCACAGTTGACGAGAAAACTTGGGGCTATCCGGCGGCGGCTTTGCTCGGCTCTGTTGATGCGCAAAAATCAATGGGCTGCGCTTCAATCGGCGGAAAAGACTCAATGTCTGGAACTTTCGAGCACATGAACGTTCCCCACACTCTCGTTTCTTTCGCAGTCGCTCACGATGAGGCAAAAAACGTTCAGTCAGGCTCATTCAAAAAATCTGGAAGTTATATTTATCTCGTTCAGGTTCCATATTCTGCTGAGCTTGCGCCAGACTGGGAAGTTTTCAAGAAGAATTCAGACGCGCTTTATGAGGCGAACAAAGCCGGAAAAATTCTTGCGATGTATCCGGTCGGAGCTGGCGGAATCGCAGAGGCAATCACAAAAATGGCTTTTGGAAACAAGATTGGTGTTCAGCTGACTGCAATTCCTTCAAGCGCTACTGCAATTGGATTCCATCGCAATGTAAATAATACGATTGCAGACTTGTTTACTCCGCTCTATGGTTCGATTATTGTAGAAACTGATGATGACAAATTCGAGAACAACGAATTTGTAAATACGACTGTAATTAGAATCGGAAATACTCAAAAAGATCCGGTTATCAGCGTTGCAATGGAAGGACTTAATCCTCTTCCTCTTACAGAAATTTCGCTTGATGAGCTTTACGGGGCTTGGGATAAAACTCTTGCAAAAGTATTCCCGCCAGTTTCTTCTGCAAAACCTGCTGAAAAACTTCCTGAATGGGCAGTTGAAAAGCACTCTTCTCTCGAAGAAGCCCGTGCAAAAGTTTCTGCCTTTACAGTTCTCGACAAGGCAAAAGCTAAGCCTCGCGTAATTGTTCCTGTTTTCCCGGGTACAAACTGCGAATATGACATGGCTCGTGCTTTTAATTTGGCTGGAGCAGATTCAAAAATCTTTGTTTTCCGCAACAGAACTTCAAAAGACTTGGAAGAATCTCTTGTTGGATTGCAAAAAGAAATTTCTGGCGCACAGATTGTTGCGTTTGCAGGCGGTTTCTCCGCTGGCGATGAACCTGACGGTTCAGGCAAATTTATTGCAAACGTTATTCGGGAGGCAAATATTGCGCAGGCAATTACAGACCATCTTGAAAAGAAGAATGGCTTGATTCTTGGAATTTGCAACGGTTTCCAGGCTTTGATTAAGACGGGACTTGTTCCTTTTGGAAAAATTGTTGAGCCGGCAGCCGAAAATCCGACACTTACTTACAATAATATTCACCGTCACATAAGCCGCGTTGTCAGAACGACAATGGTAAGCGCTTCTTCTCCATGGGCTTTGGACAAAACTGTTTTGGACACTCGCCCGCACTATGTTCCAGTAAGCCACGGTGAAGGACGTATTATTATGTCTGAAGAATTTGCAGAAAAAATGTTCAGAAACGGCCAGGTATTTACACAGTATTGTGACGAAAATGGAATTCCTGCTGTGAGTGAACCGGATAATCCAAACGGCTCAGCATTTGCAATCGAAGGCCTTACAAGTCCGGACGGACATGTTCTCGGAAAGATGGGACATTCTGAACGCACTGTTGGAATCGGTGGATTTAGCAATGATTTGATTAAAAATATTGCTGGTGAAGACGATGGATCTTCTTCTTGCCAGAATATTTTTGCTGCAGGTGTAAGATACTTTAATTAAGCCTTCGGTTTAGGGATTTTTGCGTGCAAGCACGCTGCGACTTTTGCTGACGCAAAACTCGTGATTATAGTGTGTGCTAAAGCACACGACCTAAGCCTTCGGCTTAGGGATTGGAGTGGTGGAAGTGGCTGCTTTGACAGCCACCGTAGGCGAATGCCGTAGCCACGGAAAGCCCGGCCCGCGCGAGCGGGAAAGCCCCAAATTTTAAAATTTAGGAATTTAAAATGAAAAAAAATTTGAAACTTTTTGCTGTTCTTTTGATGAGTTCGGTTATTTTTGCCGGATGTTCAAAAAAAGAAGAAACTCAGGCTCGCAAGCCTTCAGAAAATATTGACTCGTCGACTTGGGTTGACAATTTGATTGACGGAAAAGCCGCGGCTTCTAAAGAAAATAAAAAAATCTTCTTGCTTTTTTCGGGCGATGATCAGGATAAATCGAGCGCTGAGCTTAAAGAAAAGATTTTCAACCGCGACGGTTTTATTTCTGAAATGACAAAAAATTATGTTCTTGTTAATTTGGATTTTTCAAATTCGCTTTTTGACAAGGCTGCTGCTGAACCGACAGCTTCTGAAGAAGAAAAAGCCGAGGCTGCTAAACTTTGGGTCAAACTCGAAGAAAATATGCGCGATGCCGGACTTTACAATATTCAGGTAACTCCTTCTTATTATCTTTTGACAAAAGAAGGCTATGTAATTAAGCAGATGGTTTTTGAAAATAAACCTGAATCTGTTGAAGATTTTTTTGCCGGTTATAATCCGCTTGTTGAAGAAATTGCTGAATACGAAAACACGATTTCTGCGGCTCGTTCTGGAAAAACAGAAGACAGGCTGGCTGCAATCAACCGTCTTTTTGAAAAAACTGACCCTCAGTTGCGCTATCTGCTTGCTGATTTTTGCTCGGATTATATTAAGCTCGACAAAAAAAATTCGACTGGAATGGTTGGAAGCTATGTCGTTGCATTGGCAAATTCAAACGCTGTTCAGCATTATCTTGACCAGGATCCTCTGGCTGCAAGTGAAGAATTTGCAACGGCTGCAAAGAGCAAATTTTTGGAACCAGAGCAGAAACAGCAGTGTCTTTATACAGCGGCATACCTTTTTGCTTCGAGCGGAACGGACGACGCTGCAAAAGTTAAAGATTATTTGCAGAAAGCTTACGATGTGGCTCCGGATTCGGAATATGCAGAGTCAATTTTGAGCATGATGCGAATGATGGAAGAAAAATATGGTGAAAATGCAGAGCCTTCTGCAGACGCACATGCGCCGGAAGCTAAAGATTCTGCGGAGAATTAAAATATGGACGGCTACCCCTCGGATAATTTAATTATTCTTTTATTGGTTGCGATTACTTGCATTGTGCTTTCGTCGCTTTTTTCGGCTTCAGAAAGCGCATTTCTCGGACTCAACAAGCTTCGCGTTCATTTTTTGCGTGAAAAAGGTGATAAACGCGCTATTCGGGCTGGAAAACTGCTTGAACGCAAGGAAGAACTTTTAAATATGCTTTTGGTCGGAAACGAAATTGTAAATGTTACGCTGTCCGTTGTTTTAACTTCAATATTTTTAAAACTTTTTGGAGCGGCTGGTCTTGGAATTGCCACTTCAATTTCGACTGTTTTGCTTTTGATTTTTGGAGAAATTACCCCAAAAAGTTTGACTACGCGTTATCCAGAAAAATCGTCTTTTTTCTTGAGCCGGTTTGTCTGGTTTTTCTTTTATTTTTTGCGTCCTTTTGTAATAATTTTTACTTCAATTTCCAGACTTTTTTTGAAAATTTTTGGAATTTCCACCAAAAAGAAACAGGCGACTTTTACCGAAGAGGAAATCAAAACTTTTATTGATGTTGGCGGCGAAGAAGGTGTCCTTGAAAATGGCGAAAAAAATATGATGAACCGCGTTTTTAAGTTCACCGATTTGAATGCCACCGATATTATGGTTCCTCGTTGCGATGTAATTGGAATTGAAGCAAAGGCTTCTTACCGCGATATAATTCAACTTTCTGAACGAACGAGAATCAGCCGTTTTCCAGTTTATGCCGAAGACGGAATTGACAATATTCTTGGTGTGCTTTATGTAAAAGACTTGCTGTTTTTTAGAGGCGCAAAGGAAGATTTTTCTGTCGAGAAGCTGATGCGTCCTCCGCTTTTTATTCCTGGAACTACAAAAATGTCTTCGATTCAGGAGATGATGCGTAAAAATAAGCAAAGTTTTGCTGTTGTAATTGATGAATATTCTGGAACTGACGGAATTTTGACGACAGAAGACATTGAACGTGAAATTTTTGGTGCAATTGCGGACGATTTTCAAAAGGCAGGCGACTCGACTTCTGTCCATATAAAAAATCCTGACGACAATTTGCTCGATGGAAGCGCTCGGCTTATTGATTTGGCGGACGAACTCCACTTAAAGCTTGAGAGCCGCGACAACGAAACAATTGGCGGTTACATTTGCGAAGTTTTAGGACACATTCCTGTTCCCGGCGAATTTATTGAAGTGGGCGAATATCGTTTTGAAGTGAGCTCAATGGACAGGCTCAGAATTGCAAGCGTTCATTGCACAAGAATTCCTGGAGGCGAAGAATAATGAAAATTTTTGTCGAAATAATTCTTCCGATTCTTGCCGACATTTTGCTGGTTTTGATTGTTGCTTTTTTTGCTGCGAGCGAAACGGCTTTTTTGTCGATTACCCGTGTAACCTTGCATCAGATGATAAAAAAAGATGGCGATAAAAAAAATACGCCGGCCAAAAAAATTCAATTTTTAAAAAAAAATACAAACCGCCTTTTGTCGCTGATTTTGATTGGAATCAATTTTGTAACTTCTCTGGCTTCCGGTCTTGCCGCAATGATTGCGATTAAAATTGCAGGAAATTCAGGCTCGACCTATGCAACAATCATTATTTCGTTTGTTTTGATTGTTTTTGGAGAAATTATGCCAAAAACTGTCGCTGCTGTTTATCCAGTCCAGATGGCAAGTATTTTTGCTTCTCCGCTGATTTTTTTAGAAAAACTTTTGTTTCCGATTGTCTGGCTTTTTTCTAAAATTACAGATTTTATTACGGAAATTCTCACAAGTTTTATTCACGAAGGCCGGGAACTTATAACTGAAGACGAGTTAAAATCGCTGATTGCAGTTGGTGCAAACGAAGGAACTTTGGAAAACAGCGAAAAGCGAATGTTGTATAAAATTTTTGAATTTACGGATTTGAAAGTTCACGATATTATGCGCCATAAAAGTCAGGTTCAGTTTGTGCCGGAAAATGCCTCGTATGTTGAAATTGCCGACATTTTTGCAAAAACTGGCTATAGCCGGCTTCCTGTTTGCCGAGGTTCCTTTGAGGATGTTCTTGGTGTTCTTTATTACAAAAATGTGCTTTTGGCGGGAAGAGTTATAAAGGAATCTAAAAATCTGGCGGCAAGATGTATGCGTCCGGCGCTTTTTATTCCAGAAACGATTACAGCGACAGAGCTTTTGCAAAAATTTAGAAAGGAAAACATAAATTTTGCAGTTGCTGTTGACGAAAACGGTTCAAATATCGGAATTGTAACGATGGACGACATTATGCGCGCGGTTTTTGGACACAGCGTGCACGGAGAACAGTCAGATATTCCTCCAGAAACCTTGATAGTTCCTGTTACTTCAAAAGAATTTTTGGTTCCTGGCGATATGAAAATTGACGATGTAAATGAACTTTTAAAGCTTGAGCTTGTAAGCGATGATTACGACACTCTTGCCGGCTGGCTTTTGGAACAGTTTGATGCAATTCCGGAAGCAGGCGAAACAATTCGCCGTGACGGAGTTTTGTTCAAGGTAGAAGACCAAACCCGCCATCGGATTCAGAGCGTAAGAATCACATTCCCGTAATATTAAAAGATTTGCCGCAGATTCCTTGCAAAGGCGGTTTACAAAAAATCAATAAAATAGTGTAAATTCGTCTTTGCAAGGCAATGCGTTTTTTTTTGCAGTCGGCCTTTACTGGTGTTTTGCAATTTCCGAAATTATCCGGGCGGTTTCTTCGATTCCTGCTGTTGAACTGTTAATCATAATGTCGTAGTTTTTGCGGTCGCCCCATGTTGCTTCCGTAAAAGTGTTGTAATGATTTGCACGGCGTTTATCAATCTGCTGAATTGTCTTTTTTGCCGCCTGTTCCGGTTCTTTGTACAAGTCTTCGATTCTTTTGAGTTTTTCTTCCAGATTTCCGTAGATAAAAACATTTAAAAGAGATTTTGAATCAATTTCATCGCTTGCTTTAAGAATATAATCTGCGCAGCGTCCGACAATTACGCAGTTTTCTTTTTTTGCAAGGTCGAGAATAACTTTGCGTTCGGCATTAAAAACCTGGTCCGCAAGAGGAAGCATCTGAGTTCCGTTTATCGAAGCCGCGCCATTTGCTGTTCCAGAGTAGCTTGAGCCTAAAAGAAGATTGTATAAAAATCCTGAAGAAAGATTTTGTTCAGTTTTTTTTATAAAATCTGGAGAAAGTCCGCTTTCCTGAGCGGCCATGTCGATAATTTCCTTGTCGTAAAAATCATAACCCAAAGTTTCTGCAACGAGTTTTCCGATAAGTCTTCCGCCGGAACCGTATTCACGGCTGATTGTAATAATTTTTTTCATAAAAAGCCTCCGTAAAGACTGATTTTTGTTTTTTGTAGGCTTATTATATCACAAAAATGCAGAATTTTAGGAAGCTAATTTTTAGAAAAATTTATATTTAAATGAAAGGGAAATGTTAAAGCATTGTTGATTTGCGCCGCCTTCTGAATCTTCAAGCTCGTTATTTTTAGACCATCTTTGAGAATTGCTGGAATACGATTTTCCACGAAGAGTTTTCATATAAAGGTAGTCTGCGTTAAGACAGATTGATTTTTTTGAATCGATTTTATACTCGGTGTTGAAATTGCAATTAAAGAGGCTGCAAAAATCCGAAACAATGTCCAAAAAATAAAGATCTCTTAAATAATGGCAGTCGATTGATTCTGAATAGACAAACGGAGAAAATTTAAATCCTGCTCCGACAGAAAAATTTTTTGGAAGCTTGAAATCGATGCTGCCTCCGAGCCAAAAAATAAAATTCTGCCGTTTATAAGAAATTACGTCGCCAGAAAAATTGATTATTTCCCGGTTTGCTTCAGCTTCATCGTTCCAGGCCGCATAATAGCCGTCTATTGCGTTTCCATACCAGCCAGTTCCGTTTTTTGCCGTAAACTTAAATAACTGGTATTCAAACTCAAAAAACGGGCTTATCTTTGCGCTGATTTTTTTTAGCTCTGGAAGTTTGAACGAATAGCCGGTTTTTAAGCTTGCAGAAATGTCATAATCGATATAATTGTCGCTTTCCGAATAGCATGTTTTGTAATCGTGTCCAGAAGTTTTTGTCACCTCGCTTGGAGAATTATTGAGCCAGTCAGAATCTTTCATTGTTCCGCATTTTAGCGGGAACCCTGCCGTAAAGTCTGCTTCCAGAAAGACATTTTTATAGCTGCCGTTAAGTTTTAGCCCAGAATAGAATTCGTTTTTGATTTCCCAGTTTAATTCACTTAATTTGTCGCAATCGTAGTTCGACTCTTTTAAAAAGACATATTCGTTTACCTGGCCGTTTTTTATTCCAATCAGCGGTTCAACAGAAAGCGAAAAGTCTGTTTTTTTTATTTCGGCTGTGGCATAAACTGAGGCAAAAATCGAAAAAAAAGGAATTGCTAAAACTAACGGTAAAACTTTTTTCATTTTATTTTTGATTAAAAGGATCAACTCCAAAAATGCTTGCCAGCTGTTTGCGTGTTGCTTCCATGTCTTTTTGATAAGGCGCGGTAAAAGTCATGCGTTCGCCGGTTTTTGGGTGTTCGAGCGAAAGACTGTAGGCGTGAAGAGCCAGTCTGCTTAAAAGCGGACGTTCTGTTTCTGTGTCTCCGTTCCAGCGTTTTTTTATGTCGCTCAGGCGGACAGGTTTTTGGTTTCCAGAATAAAGAGGATCGCAGACGATAGAAAGTCCGATCGACTGCAAGTGAACGCGAATCTGGTGAGTTCTGCCGGTTTTTGGGCGGGCTTCAAGCCAGCTGTACGGTCCGCATATGCCGATTAGTTTAAAATCTGTGATGCTTGTTTTTCCAAAGCGCGAATTTATCGTTGTGCGGTGGCGCAAATCTCCATCTGGCAAAAGTTTTGAGTCTACGGTTTTTGTCTGCCAGAGCGGCCGCCCGTTTACAAGACAGTGATAGATTTTTTCGACAGTCCGGTTTTCAAACTGCATAGAAAGCGCGCGGTGTGAATCTGCATTTTTTGCGTAAATTACACAGCCGGAAGTGTCTTTGTCGATTCTGTGGACAGCATAAAGCCTGCCGAATTCTTTTTCAGCTTCGGAGTCTAAACGTGGAGCGTCTGGATCGTAGCGGTCTTGCGCAACTAAAAGTCCGGAACGTTTATTCAATACAATAATGTCGTCGTCGTTATAAATGACAGTGTAATTTGGCGTAATTTTCATAGAAAAATTGTAGCACAAAAAAAGAGTTGATAGAAGTTGAATTTGGACGGCACCGCATGGTCAAACCGGTGTTTCAGTGTTGTCATTCTAAAAAACGGGGTTTTTTAGAACGCCTTCGGCGCACTTGCACCCCGGCGTAGGTTTTGCCTAAAAAAAGCAAATTGACAAAAATGGAAAAAGTGTCATAATGGTAATAATTAGTATTTTGGCTCTCTATAATTTGAGGTGCCGATTTTTAGGGGAAAAAAATGGCTATTATTAAACCGATGATTCGTTCGAACATTTGTATCAATTCGCACCCGCTTGGATGTGCACAGGATACTAGAAATCAGATTGCCTATGCTGTTGCTCAGAAAGCAAAACGCGGAACAAAAACAGCCGCTGAAGGCGGTTATGCTCCAAAGAACGTTCTTGTTCTTGGTTGCTCCACAGGATATGGACTTGCGAGCCGTATTTCGGCGGCTTTTGAATATGGCGCAGACACAATCGGTGTTTCGTTTGAAAAAGAAGCTACAGAAACAAAAGCCGGAACTCCTGGTTTTTACAACAATATGACTTTTGACAAGGAAGCACAAAAGGCTGGCCTTAAATCAAAAACTTTCAATATGGACGCTTTTTCTGACGAATGTCGTCAGGCGGTAATTGACGAAGCAAAAAAACAGGGAATTAAATTCGACCTTATTATTTATTCTCTCGCTTCTCCAGTTCGCACAGATCCGGATACAAAGGTTATGTACCGCTCTGTAATCAAACCTATCGGTTCAACATTTACAGGTCCTGCGCTTGATATGATGACTGGAAAAATTGCTATTCAGGAAGTAAAGCCTGCCGAAGGCGATGACATTCCAAATACTGTAAAAGTAATGGGCGGCGAAGACTGGGAACGCTGGATTAAACAGTTAAAAGAAGCGGATGTTCTTGCTGACGGTGTACGCACACTTGCTTATTCTTACATTGGACCAAAATACAGCCATCCGATTTACCGCGACGGCACAATTGGCGAAGCAAAAAAAGACTTGGAAGCCCGCGCCCACAATATCGACAGCTCCCTCAAAGAATTGAACGGTGCCGCTTATGTTTCAGTAAACAAAGGCCTTGTAACCCGCTCTTCGGCAGTAATTCCAATTATCGCGCAGTATCTTGGAGTTTTGTTCAAGATTATGAAGGCAAAAGGAACACACGAAGGCTGTATCGAACAGATGGAACGTCTTTTTGCTGAGCGTCTTTACACAGCGGACAAGAAAGTTCCTGTAGATTCAGAAAACAGAATCCGCATAGATGACTGGGAACTTGATTCTGCAGTTCAGGCAGAAGTAGACAAGGCAATGCCAAATGTTACAGAAGAAACAGTAAACGAATACTGCGACATGGAAGGGCTCCGCCACGACTTCTTGATGATTAACGGTTTTGAAGTTCCAGGCGTTGACTATACCAAAGAAATCGCAAAAATGAACGAAATAGACTAGTCAAAAATTAAACAAAAGCTTTTTAATGATTAAAGACCTGCTTTTTTTAGGCGGGTCTTTTTTATTTTAGGAGCGCACCGCAATCACAAACCGGCTCTTCACGGTTCCGCTTACGCTCCATTCATGAACGCTTTGCGCCGTTCCGATCCGGGCTAAGTTTTTCCGCAATTACAGCATTTTTCTCTTCCTGTTCTAATAGGAAGATGAGTTTTGTTCTAAGCGGAAAGGACTTCCTGTTAGAGCAGGAATGAAATTCCGGCTAGAAGAGGAAGAAACATTGTCATAATCTAAGGCTGGCAGACACTTTCAATAGATTATCGGGCCAGCCCGATAATGACAGGGGGCGTCGCCGCATTAACGAGATTGTCTGAATTTAAGAAAAAGCTACCCCGGATGCGCAGGACGGCAGTCGACCGCAGGCTTTAGCCGAGGACGATGAGCGTGAGCGAATCCGTAGCAGCCGGATAAGACGATAAAATGTGGTTCTAAAAAAAATCTTTGGTTGTCCAAAATGACATTTTGTGCTAAAATGTCAAGATAATGAACACTTTAGTTGCTTTGTGCGCAATTGGCGCGGAAAAAATTCTTGGAAACGAAATTAAGCTCTTGGGTTACAGGCTTGCTGGAAATGCTCCTGGACGCGTTTTTTTTGAAGGCGATGATGACGCTCTTTTTAGGGCGAACCTTTGCCTGCGGACTGCCGACCGCGTTTATCTTTTAATGGCTCGCTACAAGGCTGAAGATTTTGATCAGCTTTTTGAAGGAGTTTATTCTGTAAACTGGCAGGATTTTTTTAAGAAAGATACAAAAGTTACGGTTGATAAAGTTCGTTCGTATAAATCAAGACTGAATTCTGAACATTCTGTGCAGGGAATGGTTCAAAAAGCGATTTATAAAAAACTCGGCGACAGATGGAATATGTCTTCTTTGCCGGAAACTGGCGAAAAAAGCGATGTCCGCGTTTATCTGGATAATGACGAAGCGTTGATTTTGCTGGATTTGAGCGGATTGCCTTTGCACAAGCGCGGCTATCGTACTGACGGCGGAATGGCTCCTTTGCGCGAAACTACTGCTGCCGTTCTTTTACAGATGAGCATGTGGAAGAGAAAAATTCCTTTCCACGATCCATTCTGCGGTTCGGGAACTTTGCCAATCGAAGCGACACTTTTTGCTTTTAACGTTGCGCCGGGTTTTGGCCGGAGATTTGCTTTGGAAAATCTTCCTATTTTTAACCGCGAACGTGCAATCGAAATAAAAAATGCTGAAGCGGCAAAAATCCGCACCGACGTTGAAGTTCGCATTACAGGAACGGACATTGACCCTTCTGCCGTTGAGCGGGCCCGTTTAAATGCTGAGCATGCCTGCGTAACTGCCGGCCGTGCGCTCAAGGCGATTGGTGTTGATGCCCATTTGTGGCGTCCTGATTTTCAGGTGAGCGATTTTAAGGACATTGAAGCTCCTTACGAAAACGGAATGATAATCTGCAATCCGCCGTATGGCGAGCGTCTTGGCGATGAGCGTCAGGCCGCGGAACTTTATTCAAGCATGAAAAGTCTTTTTGAAGATTTTAAAGGCTGGCAGATTGGCGTAATAACTGCGCACAAAGAGTTTCAGGAAAATGTTGGCCGCTATGCTACGACCTTAAAAAGCATAAAATCTGGAAACTTGGACACGATTTTCTATCTTTATAACGGAACAGAAAAAGAAAAAAAACGTGGTGTTCGTCCGGCGGATTTTAATTCAAACAGAAAAAAATCCGGAGAATGGAAAAAAGACAGTCCAAAAAAACAGAATGAAAAGCCTTTTGCTCCACGCGAACGCAAAAATGAAAATTCAGGCAAGGAATATTTTTAATGGCTATTGTTGTTGAACACGAAAAAAGAAAAAGGGAAATTCTCGAAAAAGCGATGGAACTTTTTTGCCGTGATGGGTATGAAGACGTTACTTTTCAAAAAATTGCGGATGCCTGCGGAATTACGCGCACAACGCTCTACATTTATTTTGGAAGCAAACACGAAATTTTCAATTTCAGCATAAAGCAGTTGTCTTCGGATCTGGAAGTAAAATTTTTAAAAATCATAAAAGACCATTCTATAACGGCGGAAGACTGTCTTCGAAAAATTACTTCGGATGCAATCGACGCCTGTGTCGAAAAAAAGACTCTGTTTGAAATCTTAGTTCCATATCTTACAGGGCTTTATAAAACCGGCGATAATGTTTATGAAAGGGTTCGCCGCCGTACAATCCGCATAAATCACCTTTTGAGCATGATGATTGTGCGCGGTCAAAAAAATGGCGAATTTAGAAAATTTAGCGTAAAAACTGCAAATGATTTAATTTTCGGCTTGATTATCGAATCAGTTTTTAAAATGGCGGTTCTTCACAATGCGGAAGTTGACAATATAAAGGCAAGTTTGAATCTTGCAATCGACGGACTTTTGGCAGACCGCCCGGAAAGCTAAAAATGACAGAAAATTCTCAAAAAAAAGAACCGTTTTATCTAAACGGACTGTATTTCGGATGCCAGCGATGCTCATTTTGCTGCGGACATTCTCCGGGATTTGTTTATCTTTCGGAGCGCGATTTAAAGGCCTTGTGTAGCTTTAAAAAACTGTCTGTAAAGGATTTTGTCGAACAGTATTGCCGATGGGCAGATTATTACTACGGAACTCAGGTTCTTGCCCTTAAAGAACAAAAAAATTACGACTGCATTTTGTGGAATAGCGGCTGTTCTTGCTACGAGGCGCGGCCTGTTCAGTGTTCGACCTGGCCGTTTTGGAGCTGGATGATTGAATCAAAAGAAAGTTGGGAAGACTGCGCTAAAGAATGTCCAGGAATGAATAAGGGACGGCTCTGGACTTTTGACGAAATTGAAGAAAACCGGCTTGCCTACGAAAAAAATGTTCCGATTCACAAAGAAGAAGTTTTAAAAATTATTGAAGAAGAATCTCAGCTGTAAGTTTTTATAATTTCATCTGCAACGGCAATCCGCTTCATGCTGCGGTCCATTGCCTGTTTTTCGAGAAAACGGTGGGCTTCCTGCTCTGACATTTCTTTGTTCTGCATTAAAAGCATTTTTGCGCGGTTTACAATGCGGATTTCTTCCATTTTCTCTTTGAGTTTGATTGTCTGGCTCGAAAGAACTTGAACCTTGTACTGAACGGCAATTGCAATTTTTATCATATTGTAAAAATAGAACTGGTCAAAAGGCGAAGTTATCGTAAGAATTCCGTAAGGCTCAACTCTGTAGCTCAGCTGGTCAAAAAATTGTGTCGGCGCAAGAAGCAGGATTGTGCTTGTGCAGGAAGAAATATCAACCGCAAAGTCGGTTCCTTCACCGTCAGAAAAATCGACAATTACAATGTTAAAAACCCGTTCGTTGCAAAGCCGGCGGGCTTCGTTAAAATCTTCTGCCAAAATTACATCGAACATTGGCGGAACAAGCATTGCGCTTATTAGAGTCGAAGTTTTTATGTCTTTTGTCACAACCAGAACGCTATGTATATCTGATGCCATAAGCTTAGAATTTTATGATTTGTTTAATAAATTCACTTTCTTCTGCAAGTTTTCGGGCTTCAGCCAAACTGAGAGGAATTGTCTTGTAATTTTTTGTCCGTTCTTCGTAGTCCTTTTTGTCTTCTGCATAAGACTGAAAAAGGTTTTCTTGAACAGCAGGCTCTGGAACGAGATTTTTTTTGATTCCGTCGAGAGCTGCGTAAATCAAAAGTGTAAATGCAAGGTAAATATTACATTCGCTGTCAGAAGACCGGATCTGGATTTTTCCGTTTGGATGCTTTGAAGGAACGCGGATTGCACAGGAACGGTTTTGAGTTCCCCAGCAGATAAATTTTGGCGCTTTTGACTGTCCGATTCTTGAATAAGACTCTTCGGAAGGATTTAAGAAATATGTAATTTCTGACAAGTGCGCAAGGATTCCTGCCATAATAGCAGGCATTTTTTCTTCTTTATTTGCCGAAATATTGATGTGCATGCCGTTTCCCGGATAAACAGAAAGCGGTTTTGGCGAAAAATCAGCGTAAAGACCGTTTGAAGCGGCCTTTGTGCGGACAATCCACTTAAAAGTCGAAGCATTGTCGGCAGCCGTTTCTGCATCGGAAGCGCGGAAATCAATTTCGTTTTGGCCAGGACCTTCTTCGTGATGGCTGAATTCTGGAGTAATTCCCATTTGCTCGAGGGTAAAATCGATTTCGCGCCGGATATTTTCGCCCTTGTCTTCTGGAGCAATATCCATGTATCCAGCGTTATCGAAAGGAATTTTTGTATTGCGGCCGTTTTCGTCGAGCTTAAAAAGGTAGAATTCAAATTCAGTGCCAAATTTAAATTCAATGCCAAATTCGTCCTTCGCCTTTTTGACAGCCTGTTTTAAAATATGGCGGCAGTCTTTTTCGTAAGGAGTTCCGTCAGGATATTTAATGTCGCAGAACATGCGGACAACTTTTCCAGTTGAAGGCCGCCACGGAATTACAGAAAGAGTAGCAGGGTCAGGATGCAAGAACAAATCCGAAGAATGGGCTTCCTGAAAACCAGGAATTGCCGAAGCGTCAAAAGAAATTCCTTCCTTAAAAGCGCGAGGCAGTTCGCCGGCCATAATCGAAACATTGCGCTGTTTTCCAGAAAGATCAAAATATGCAAGACGAATAAATTTTACATCTTCCTCATTCACGTAGTCGATAACTTCAGATTCCATATACATATCGAAAACTCCATCGTCAGATAAAAATACAGCCAAAAAAATTATAAAGGAATCAATCTGTTTGTTCAATTTTAAAATTTTACAAACAAAAAAAATTGTTTAAAATGCACAAAAAAAATAGCAGAAAAAGGGCGGCTTTTTACTTCGCTTTGCTGCGTAAAAAACGGGCTATCCACAGTTCCGCTTTCGCTTCATTCCAAAGCGTTGCTTTGGAACGCTTCGCGCTGTTCCTATCCCTGCCGCACAAAAAAAAATTCTAAAAAATCAGATTACATCTTTATTTAATTCCTAATTTTCTGTTAGAATAAACCTATCGGGGCTGTAGCTCACCTGGCTAGAGCGTTGCAATGGCATTGCAAAGGTAGTCGGTTCAAGTCCGATCAGCTCCAAAAAAACGAAAAATTGTTTTTCGTCAGAAAAATTTAAAAAGTAAAAAAATGCCGAACCGACTACCAAAATGAGCGCTGGCTGCGTGAGAGGTATATTTAAAAATGAAAATTGAAACAAAATGTCTGCATTCAGGTTATGAACCAAAAAACGGCGAGCCTAGAATGATTCCAATTATTCAGAGCACGACTTTTAAATATGATTCAAGCGAAGAAATGGGCAAGCTTTTTGATTTAAAGGCAAACGGTTATTTCTATTCACGCTTACAGAATCCAACTTGCGACATGGTTGCTGCAAAAATTGCCTCTCTCGAAGGCGGAACTGCCGCAATGCTTACAGGGTCTGGACAGGCTGCAAATTTTCTTTCGGTTTTTAACCTTGCAAACGCTGGCGACCACGTAATCGCTTCTTCTGCAATTTACGGCGGAAGTTTTAATCTTTTCAATGTGACAATGCGAAAAATGGGCATCGAGTTTACTTTTGTAAATCCAGACTGTTCAGACGAAGAACTCGAAGCTGCATATAGGCCAAATACAAAAGCTGTTTTTGGAGAAACAATTGCAAATCCAGCGCTGATTGTTTTTGACATTGAGCGTTTTGCAGAATCTGCTCATAAACATGGAGTCCCGCTGATTGTTGACAATACTTTTGCAACTCCTATAAATTGCCGTCCTTTTGAATTTGGAGCGGACATTGTAACTCATTCAACTACAAAATATATGGACGGACATGATGCTACACTTGGCGGTGTGATAGTCGATCACGGCCAATTTGACTGGATGGCGCATGCAGATAAATTCCCAGGATTGTGCACTCCAGATGAAAGCTATCATGGAATTACTTATGCTGAAAGATTTGGAAACGCCGGAGCTTTTATTACAAAGGCAACAGCCCAGTTGATGCGCGATTTTGGAATGGTTCAGGCGCCGGTAAATGCTTATATGCTTAATCTTGGACTTGAGTCGTTGCCAGTTCGAATCGAGAGGCACTGCTCAAATGCCCAAAAAGTTGCCGAATTCTTGGAAAAGAATGAAAAAGTTGCATGGGTAAATTACCCAGGGCTTCCAGGAAATAAATATTATGAACGCGCAAAAAAATATATGCCAAAAGGAACTTGCGGAGTAATCAGCTTTGGAGTAAAAGGCGGCCGTAAAAATGCAGAAAAATTTATGGCAGGATTAAAACTCGGAATGATTGCAACCCATGTTGCCGACGCAAGAACTTGTTGTTTGCATCCTGCAAGTTCAACTCACAGACAGATGAGCGAAGAAGAATTGAATGCTGCCGGAGTTCCATCTGATTTGGTAAGGCTTTCTGTCGGTCTTGAAAATGCAGACGATTTAATTGCGGATATTTCGGAAGCATTAAAATCTGTATAAAAAACAGGTTCAAACCCTTTGTTTCAGCGTTTTGAAAATTTAGTTTTTACGTTGAAATATCGGAATAAAAATATTATTCTGCTTATATGAACATTTTTGCACTTTTTGCCTTGAGTTTTCTCCCCTTGGTTGCGGTCTTTTTTCTGTTTGTGATTTTAGTTCCGGGGCAAAAAAAAGTTCGGTTTGAAATTTTAGCCTGTATTCTTGGGCTTCTTGCTATTGTTCCGACATCATTTGTTCAGCATTTTATTTTGAATTTGCCGATTTTTACAGCGAGCACAGTTGTAAACCTTCTTGTTACGGCGATAGTTTTTAATGGCCTTATAGAAGAGTCTGTAAAAATGTTTTTTTTGTCGTTTTTGCCTTTTAAAAAACTGAATCTTTCATTTTATTTTTGCTGTGCTCTTCTTGCAGGAATGGCTTTGGGCAGCTTTGAATCCATAATTTACGTTATAAAAAAAATCAGCGGTGCCGCCGAGCCTCTTGGAACTCAGACTGTGCTGAATTTGTTAATTGCAAGGGCTTTTACAAGCGTGCTAATTCATACATTTTGCGCAGGATTGAGCGGGCTTTATCTGTGGATGTTCAAGAAAAAACAGACACATGTACTGCCTTTTGTCTGGGCCGTACTTTTGCACGGTGTTTACAATTTTTTTGCTGGCTTTTCAAACAATTTTTATTGGTTTGCCGTCATAGCAATTCTTTTTGCAATATTAGAATGTAGAATTTGGTACAAATACAACAATTTAAGCGATACAGGGGTTGACATAAAACACCATTGAATATAAACTATCTGAACACGACGCGGGGTAGAGCAGTTGGCAGCTCGTCGGGCTCATAACCCGGAGGCCGCAGGTTCGAGTCCTGCCCCCGCTATAACAGACCACTCAGAAATGAGTGGTTTTTTGTTTTTAAAATAGAGTTATATGAAAGCAAATAGATAGATAAAAATAATGTTGTTCTTGTATCTTGTTTTGTCAACCTCTTAAAAATTAAGGGTTATAGCTACTTTTTTTTTGCAGGCATGCGCTTTTTGTCTTACGTGAATTTTTTTCTTTAATTTTATATAATTTGACAATGAATAAAGGAAATTCTTTTAACAATTTTTTTTTAGTTGTGTTTTCTTTGTTTTTGTTTTCTTGCAGCGATAGTTTATTGGATTCTCCTAAAAGCGAGGGGGGGGGTAACGATTCGGCAAATGTTGCGGATTCTATCGATTCGCCAGCTAATTTGACGGCCACGAACGGCGGTTTTAAGGCTATTGATTTAGGATGGAAGGCTGTAAGGGGCGCTAAAAGTTATCTGATTTTTGCTTCGGATTCGCCTTTTGATGAATATGAGCAGATTTGGGAAACTAGCGAAACTTCTTATTCGGTTTCTGTTCCAGCGGGAAAATCTCAATTCTATAAAGTTAAAGCTAAAAATTATAAAAATGTTCTTTCTTCTTTTAGCAATGTGGTTTCTGGTTCAAGTTTGGCAAGCCCTGTTATAACCGCGATTGAACAGAATGATGAAGGAAATTCTGCGACTGTAAACTGGTGGATGGAAAATTGCACTAATTCAACTTACGCAAATTTGATTCGCTATACGGTAAAAGTTTATTCAGCTGACGGCTCAACTGTCTTAAAGGAAGTTTCTGTGGCTGGAAACGAAACTCAGGTAACAATAGAAGGTTTAGAGCCAAAGACAAAATATTTTTTTTCGGTAGAAGCCTATATCATTTCTGCGCAGACAAATGTTGAATCCAGCGGCATGGTTGATTCAGAAACTGCAAGAAAACTGATTCCCGAAGCGCCTGCTAATCTCGAAATCGGGCAGGGAGTTTCTGCTGAAAAAATTTGCCTTAGCTGGAATTGTCCTCAATATGTTGATGTTAGTGCAGGAAACGGAATTTTTGAACAAAAACCGGTTTATTTTAAAATTTACAGAAAAAAGACAGATTCAACAGAGGATTATGTCGAAATTGCTCATTATATTGGCTCTGTTTTGCAAGGAGACAGTTCAAAAAATATCTTTAATTTTAACTGTCTTACACAAACTTGCAGCGACGAAAGGCTTAGAGTTGAAAAATCAACCGAAGAAGGAGCTGTTGCTTATGGAGATTACAAATATGTCGGCAAATCTAAAATTTTTTGGACAGACAAGACTGAACTTGAGCGCGGAGTTCAATATTCATATAAAGTTCAGGCTTTTGTTGACGATGTAAAAAAATCAATTAGTTCTGACAAATGTGCAGCAGAAGAAAATGGCTGGCTTATTTCGGTTCCGGTGCTGAGCGTAAAGGACAGCTACGAAATTGACGATTCCGGCTCAAAATACTCAAAAATAGTTTTTGGCTTTAACGGCGAATTTGAAACTTTCGGAAAAGACTATTCGTATATTTTGGTAGAAACAAAAACTGACTTTTCGGGCGAAAATTCTGTAGAAACGCAGTTTGAATTTGAAAATTTTGAAGAACTTCTTAAAATTGAGCGTAGTTTCGAAAATCCGAAGGAGCAAAGCGGATATTACAGCTACAAAATTTTTATTGCTCCAACAAAAAATAAAAATCCGGAAAGCGCATATACCTGGGCGAATGTTCCAGGAAAATTTGTTGTGACAGATGATTCAATGCTGGTTCCAAAAATTACAACTTTTGAAGTGGCGGACGGTTTTTCTGACAGATTTGAAATTCAGTTCAATTATATAGAAGAATATGAATATTATCTTTGCTGGATTCCTGTTGTGGATGGAGTTGAGCAGGAACAGCAGTATCTTTTGCTTCAAAAAGACGGTCTTAGCATAAGCGATGCAGAAAATGGCGAAAAAATTGCAAAATTTACTCACGAAGCGCCTGCCGGCGAAAAAAGAACCTATATTCTCGAAGTAGAAAATAACAAAATAACTGCGAACAGAGTCTGTCAAAATGTTTCTGAAACTCTCGGTAAAGCAAAACTTTCTAATAAAGAAAAATTCTATGAGAAAATTCAGGTAGAATGGCAAAAAGTTCAAAAAGCCGATGAATATTTTGTAGAAGCGTTTTTTACCGAAAATCCGGAGAATAAAATTTCTGTCATGGAAGATTCAATTTTGAGCGAAGACGGAAAAACTTTTATTTGTACGATAAACGAACCTTCTGGCTGGAATGATGCGGAAATTTCCGGGCAATCTGTCACCGTAAAAGTCATTTCAAAAAACACTGGAACAGGAAATTCAACTGAAAGCACGATTGAAACTTCGACGATGGGACCTGCTCTTGTTAAATTGAATGCCGGAAAAGCGGACAGAGATTCAATGAGCGTAAGTTGGAAAAAAATTGACGGTGCTAAAGGTTATGTCGTAGGACGAGGAAAATGTTCAGACGGCTTGAGCGGACTTGTGGAAGCTGCGGATTCGTACTTTGTAAGTGCCGACGGAACAACTGTAAACATTGAAGGTTCTTTGGTTGAAAAAGAGCGTGTTGAAGTAACTTTTGAAAACGGAATTTTTACTTTGACGGACAAATACGTTGATACGGCCGAAAACGAAACTAATCAGATTGCCTACAAAAAAAATCAGTCAGAAATTGTCTGGGGATTGGAATACAAATATTCGGTAATTCCTGTTTTGGAGGAAGAAGATTTTGTTTTTGAGGCTGAAAATTCAAAAATTAGGCTTACAAAACAGTCAAAAGTTTTATACGAAAATCTTGATTTTGTAAGCAACGGAACAACTGGTTATGGACTTGATTTAAAAGCTGACAAGGCCACAGACAGCGAAAAAATCGAAGTTACATGGAAACAGCCTTTTGGCTGCAAGTCAAAAACGCCATCGCTTTATATTCGCGAAAGCAAAAATTCTGACGGTTCCTGGAAATACTATGATAAAGAAAACCTTGAAAGATCTGACAAAGACCTTTATCAAACTCAGATTGTTCCGGAAAATTCTTTAGAAGCATACGATTTTCTTGTTGTTTACGAAAGCGCAAATTCAGAAATTTCGGCAATCCCAGATTCTTTTGAAAAAAAGCTAAAAGAAACAATGGCGGAAGAAAGTCCTTTGGAGCAGCAGAATAAAGGATATACTCTTTCGTTAGATAAAATTTATGCGTATATTTCGGATTCGGGCTATGCCGAACAAATTAAATGGAAGACTTACGATTTTGACAAGCGAAAACTTGGGCCTGATTATTACGAGCTTCAAATTTTTAATTCGGACAAAGCCTGCGGCTGGACTACAATCGGAAAAATTGATGTTGATGTAGCCAACAAAGATTTTGGAAACAAAATTGATATTTCCGCATACGAAGATTCTGCTAAAGTCAAACGTGTTAACTCAGGAACGGCTTTAGTCGAAATTGAACCGGTTTTTGACTTGCAAGACGGACAAAATGTTGGCTCTGGCGGAACTAATACTTCTGGAATGTTAAAAGTTTTGCGAAATTTTAAGCATTATTACCGGCTTGTCGCATATAGAAAAATTAGCGAAGAAAAGACCGTAACTGCAGCTGTCGGAAGCGATTTTTCAGTTTATGGATACAGAAATATTACGGACGAAGAATTTGCAAAGAGCGTTTCCCTTGTTCTTGCGGATGCAATATTTCAGTGTGGAATTAGCTCTGGTGGAGAAAATTCTATTTCTGGAAATCTTGGAAAATTTACAATCGGTCATACCAGTGCAACTAAAACTGTATATTGGGGAACAGACGGAGCAGATTATCAGCACGTTTTTCAAGGCGGAAGCCCTTCTTCTGCAAATCCATTTGCAAGCTGTTTTATATTGAATTTTAAGGAAGTTGAACAAAGGTCAGCAGTTGACGGAAAAACACTTTATCATCTTCCGGAAACGGAAATTACTGTAACAACGGAAAAATTTGACGGCGACAAGACGTACCCAGATTCTTATTCTGGCAAATTTTCTATTTCTGTCGGAGATGCAGGTTATAAAGGTTGGACACCAGTAAGTGACGGAGTAAAAACTTCATGGATTTTAACAATCAAAAAAGATGGCAAAGTCGTAAAAAGCATTGCCGAAGAAAATAAAGAAAAATTTCTTGAATGGTTCCCTTACGATATTGGAACAAGCCACGGCTCAGAAGAAAAGACATTCAACAGCGCAATTCCGGTTTATCAAAGTCCGTGGTGGGAGAGTTAATGAAACGAAAATTCTCTATTCTAAAAAATCTAAAAAAAGTCTCGCTGGTTTTTGGTATTTTAACTGTTTTTTGTTTTTTTTCGTGTTCGGCATGGTTTCAGGACAAGGTTTCTATGCAGACGGACGGAAAATTTGTCAATCTTGGCGAACTTTTTAAAACCGAAACAAAAATCGAAAGCCTTGATTCTCCTGCGCAAGTTTTTGCAAGTCAAGGATTGTATTCGGATTCAATTAAACTTTCCTGGACAGAAGTCGAAAACGCTACGAGTTACAGAATTGAGCGCGCGGTTGTAAAAACTGCCGATCCGAGCGGAAAGTGGAATATTCCTGATGAATCCGAATTCAATTCTCTTGAAATTTACAGTGTAAATAATTCTTATACTGATGTGATTTTAAAAGAGCAGATTGAAGAAGAGGAATATTTTTATCACTATTTTTATAAAATTTATGCAGAAAATAAGGAAAAAGGTCTTATAAGCGAAGGCACAGACAACGTTTTATCGCAGACCCGCGCAGAAGGCTGGCTTTTTGCTCCTCCATTAAATCTGAATGCTTCAAAAGGAAAATCAACCTCAAAAATCAAATTGAGCTGGGATTCGGTAAGCGGCGCTTCAAGATACAAAATTTACCGTGGCGAAAACGAAAACAACGTCAGTTTTATAAAAACCGTCTATGGAAATTTAACATCGTTTGATGATTCAATTTCTTCAAAAGACCAGGGAACTGAATTTTATTACAAAGTTACAGCGGTAAATTCTTTGGGAATTGAATCCTCTTTTAGTAAATCGAACATGGGATATTCTTTGGTAGAAGGTGCTCCGGCTGTTAGCGAAAAAGTTGAAGTTTCCGACGGTTTTGGAACAAGCCTTTCAGAATTGAAAATAAAATGGAAAGAAGTTGAAAAAACTTCGGAAACTGCGGTTATAAGATACAATTTGTACAGAACAAGTTCAAAAGATTCGGTTTATAAAAAAATCGGTTCAAATTTGACGGCGACTTCTTATACAGACAAAAGCGTTTCTTCAGGTTTGGTTTATTATTATTTTGTGCAGACAGTTTGTCTTGACGAAGGGCTGGAAATAAAAAGCGCCTTTACAGAAAATTCAAATGAAAATTTTGGATTTTTGCTCAGTGCTCCTGCAGAAGTTGAAGTTGATGACGGCTCTAGTTCTGAAAAAGTTATTCTCGTTTGGTCAAAGGCAATTGGCTCTCAGCACAAAAATTTTACTTACAAAATTTATGTGAGCAGCAGTCAGGAAGATTTGTATTCTGAACTTATGAGCGGAATAGAAGGAATTGAAAACAAAAATGGTTATCTTGAGTACGAAATTGACAAATATCCGTATTTTAAAATTTCGACCGAAAATTCCGAAGGGCTTGAAAGTTCGCAGAGTTTTGCCGCCTCTCCAATGCCGGCTGCGCCTCAAAATGTAACGGCTTCAAAGACAAGTTTTATGAATTCGGACTTAGTTCCAAATTCAAACAATATTTATCCTGTAAAAATAACTTGGGAAAAACCGTCTCAAGACGAGCCTGCCGGTTATTACGTTTATCGTTCGGCAAAAACTGGCAGCGGTTTTAGAAAGTTGAATGAAAATCCCGTAACAGAGACAGAATTTATTGACGACAGCAGCGAAAGTCTTACAAAGGTTGGAGTTCCGTATTTTTATAAGGTTGTTTCGATAAATTCGCTTGGACAGGGAAAAAAGGGCAATAATCCACAGACTGAATATGACGATGCGGTTTTAGCGGGAGGGGACGCATTCAAAAATATAAAATGCCTTGGTTATGGAGCATTGACGCGCGATCAATGGTTTAGAGAATACAACAAAACCTGTATGAGCAGCCAGAAAAAACTTACTTTAATGCACAAACCAAACGATACGGACAAACTCGGAAGCGAAAGCGTAGAAGGAACAATTTCTGGAACTCTCAAATATACAGCAAAAATTGCGGGGCTTGGCGCGGAAATAAAAATGCCTTACACAAATTACGCAGATTTCTGGATAAACGACAATGAACAGCTTGGAGTTTATTTCTGTTTTGAAAGCGGAAGTACGGATACAACTTCGAATATGAGCGGAAACGGAAAAATGTCCGGAACAGTAAAATGCAGCGGAATGTATCCTGGCGAAGCTTATTACGGAAATTTGGAAATTAAGAGCGGTGCTGCTGGCGGCGGAACTTACGGAGTTAAAACCTTTGATTTGGAAGGAAACGAAATTCTTCCATCGGGAACAGTCGACTGGTTGGTAGGCGAGGAAGGAAGATAAAACTTTGAGAACAGATATTTTTTTTACGGTGAATGTTAATATGCTAAACACAGGAATGAAAAATATAAAAAAAACACTTGAATGTCTTATTTTTGCAGAATTGGTTTTTCTTTTTGCAAGTTGTTATGTGCCATCTCCGTTATACGGAACCTGGGCGGACAACAACGGAAACAAAATTTCTTTTGTTTCTGACGGAACCTTTGTTGCTACGATAATTGATTCAAATACAGAAGAAAAAACTGTAACTCAGGGCGATTATACGGTAGTTGACAACGTAATTTGCTTTTCGACGACAGACGGAGTTTCGATAAATACAGAATGGGATATTCGCGGTTCAATGCTGTACATAACTTGGACAAAAGGCGGAGTTACAAACGTAATGACACTTTACCATATATCAAAATAAGGCGGACAAAATGAAAAAATTCGCGTTTGCCTTTATATTGATTTTTAGTGCGTGCAGTTTATTTTCTCAAACAAGTGCGGAAAACGAAATAACTGAAAGCGAAACGAATGAAAATTCTTTAGCCGAAGAAAGCAAAAAAGAAAAAGTTGAAAAAACTCTTTTAGATGAAGAATTTTATTTTTCGTTTGACAATGGATTTGCACTTTTAAACGTACACAGAATTCAAAAAGAAAGCAAAAATAGCAATTTTGTCTGGCAAGATTCCTTGGCAGGATTATATTTTACGGCAAAAACAAAAAATTTATCATTATGCAATTTAAAGTTCAGAATGGAAGGGCTTTATCCGTTTTTGCATCAGTTTAATGGAATGAAGCAATTTGCCAAGCAGACGATTTTGTATGGATTTGATTTCTTTTTAGGACCGTATGAAGAATGGAGACCGTTTAAATATTTAACATTCAATTTTGCGCCTGGACTACATTATATGTACCAGTTGAGCGATGAATATCACTTAAATTATTTAGGAATTGCCTTGAACGCAGGAGTAGAATTTCCAGTTTTTGAGCGCTGGACATTTTTGCTTGACGGAACATTCAGCTGGGATAACGCAAATTTGGGCACAAACAAAGATATTCAGCCCTTCGACTATAGCTGGCAATGGCAGACAACCCTTGGCATAAGATATTCAAGAAAGCATTTGAACGGCTTGAATAGATAGGGCAATATTTTTATTGCCAAATTTTGCCGCGGATTTTTTTGATTTCGGAACGGATTTTTTTGAGCTTTAATTTGCGCTCTTTGCTGGCTTTTGTAGGCTTAGTTTTTATTCGTTTCTTTTGAATTGCAAGAGCTTGAATTATCCGGTTTTCTATTCGGCTCAGTGCAATTTGCCGGTTTCGTTCCTGATAGCGTTCTTCATCAACATCTAGAAAAAGACAAAAATCTTTATTGATTATGGAAGAGAGTTTGCTTTTAAGGCGATTTTGTTCGCTTTCGTTTATTCCTTCGAGCAATTTCAATGGCAAAACTAGATGAACTTTAGTATTCACCTTATTAACATTTTGCCCGCCTTTTCCACCGCTACGAGAAAATGAAAATTGAGAATTATTTATTATAGAATTGTGAAGATCAGCCCTGTTCATTTTTATAACTACTTTAAAACATTATAAAGAAAGTCTAAGAAATTGCAATTTGGCAATATTTGCGCATTGTTGGAAAAAGAATATGATCGTGGTTAAGGCATAAAAAAACAACGCACATAGGAATGGAATCAACCCTGTATGCGTTGATATAACAAACTTTTATAAGAACTAGATTTTCTTGTTCTTGAAGTAGTCTAGCTGCCGTTTTCCGGAGCCTGCAAATTTTTTCGCGTTGGAAGCGACGACGAGTAAAGCGGAGGCTGCGAGTGCGTGGTCTTTTGCGTCCTCGGCTCTGTCGTAAACTCCGTATTTGTGGCGTGTTTTTATGTTGAGCTCACAAAGGATAGCCATAGCGATAAGGCAGACAGGCGAAATAATGAATATGGTAACAAGAAAAAGAATAAGGGCGTCTTCAAAATTGAAAGGGGCGATTATGAAAGACAGCAGTATGAAGAAAGATGCAACCAGCAACGGAACTGCGGCGTTTAATGTCTTGTTATAAATCAGCCCGGTTACTCTCAGCTCCTCTAGTTCCTCCTCTGTTTCGGCGTTCTCCAGAAGGTGCTTTATCTTTTTCCTCATTTTTGACTTATATGTTCTTACGGCATATATGCCGTAAAGGAAAAATGCGACGACAACAACGTAAGCTAAAATTATAAGATTGCTAAGGGTGAAAAGGCTTACAAGCCAATAAAGAAACCTCTCAAGAAAATTCATACCAAGTACCTCTTGTATATTATTTTTTTATAAACTCTCTCCGCGGAACATCAGACAGTTGTTTTTGTCCGAAATTCTTGTTTGATATTATTGTTCACTCTCTGAACAAAATATAGCCTCATTCTCCTTCTTGCTTTTATAAATCAGCCTGCTTTTGGCAAGTCAAGCGATTGTCCGGTCAGCTTTTTGTATACTCCGGGCTTGTCCTGCTCCGCGACAAGGTAGCCGTAGAAAAAATCTTTGGCTATTGCCGGAGGCAGATGGCAAGCCTCGCTGATACGCTTTATTCTTTGAAGCAAATCTTGATGCGTGCAATTTTCAAAAGAGTTCATCCAGCAACTCCTTTTCCCACCCGCATAAAGTTTCATCATCATTTAATGATAATGCCGTTTTTTTTCGATTAGTCCATTTTGTACGCCATAAATATATTCTCCTTGCAGCTATATTAAGCTGCTAAGCAGGACGTATATTGTCCCCGGTTAAATTGTGAATAAAAATTAAAGCAAAGAGAATTTTAGAAGCAGTATTTATGAAAGCTGAGATGGAGTTATTTGTTTTTTTTGTTGCGAGTCGTACTGCAAAAAGAGAGTGTTTGGTGTTGGAGAAAATTTTACTGTTTTATTATTTGCGCCAGAAGTTGGCAAAAACAGAGTCTGCAAGTGCCATAAGCGATGAGCAGCTGCTTAGAGCACTTGCAGACCATCTAGGGTTTGATATTGTCGCAAGATAAAGCCCTAAATGCTTTGAAAAAAAATTGCTACAGGGTGGATGCCTGTAGCAAAGTCTAAGGAGGCGTTTATGTCTAAAAAACATAAGCGAAAACCGCTAACCAGCAAGAGGCTGAAAGCCTTTTTGCTGGACTTACTGAGAGAAGCCATCATAGCCATTATTGTGCAGCTCTTAGTAACATTTTGTTACAAGCTATTTAAAATAACTTGTAAGGGCTAGTTTTTTAGCATATACTCCAAAAATAGTTTAAGGGTTATTTTATGGAAAAGCAAGAGGTTTTAAAATTTTTAATAGGTTTCATCATCATTTTCGCGGCAATTCATTTTGCAAGAAGAATGAAGTAATGTGCGTGTCTTTTTATTATTAGAATTGGTTTTAATCATAAAAATCAGGGCTATGTTTTTATCGTATTCAGGGCGGACTGTCTCTCTATCGCAAGTTTCTTTTGTAATGTGTCATGTTGTGGCATAAAGAAGCACAAGCCTGTTTTTTAGAGTACAGCAACGTTTTTTTTCTGAGCCTGCGTTTAAACTTTGCCTTTTGTCGAAGGAATTTCCCCGTTTCTTCTTGGGTCGATTGCTGTTGCCTGGCGTAAGGCTCTGGCTGCGGCTTTAAAAAGCCCTTCTATTTTGTGGTGATCGGAACGGCCTCGGATTGTATCTAAATGAATGTTGCATTTTGCGTTTGCCGCAAATCCTTGCCAAAAATCTTCAAAGCAATCTGTCTGGAAAAGGTAGTCGTTTCCGTCTTCGTCGCGGCTCAAAAGCGGAATTCCTGTCAGCTGGGCGTTACATACGCAGTATGGGCGTCCTCCAAGGTCAACTGCCACTTGAGAAGTTGCATCTTTTCGTTCTTCTGTAGATGCGGATTCAATTAAATCAAAATCAACTCCGCATCTTAAAAGGCTTTCATCCATAGGGTAGATAAAATAGCCTGTCCGAAAAATTCCTGCGCAGTTTCCAAGCGCTTTCGCAAAAGCCATTCCTAGGGCAATTCCAGTGTCTTCTATCAAATGGTGCTGGTCTACGTCCAAGTCTCCGGAAATTTCTCCGGAAAGGTCAAAAAGTCCGTGTTTGCAGAAAGAATTGAGCATATGGTTAAAAAAGCCGATTGGATTTTTTACAGTATATTTTCCGCTTCCATCGAGATTAAGAATCAATTTTATTTGAGTTTCTTTAGTGTTTCGTTCAATTTCTGCTATTCTTTCCATAAAAAATGGTTCCTTAAGTGATTTTTGTAGGAGTAATTTTTTTTAATTACTGCATAACCTTTCTCAGTTCGTATTCGAGAATATCAGTTGCCCCAAGCTGATGCAATTTTGGGAGGAGAGTCGGAACTTCGCTCTTTTTTACGGCAATTTTTACTGCATAACCGTTGTCGCCAAAAAGTGGCGAAACTGTCGGGCTTTTCATTGCAGGAATTCCTTTAATAAGCGCATCAAAATTGTCTTTTGAAACGTTCATTTCGAGCATTACGCGGCTACGTGCTGCAAGAACTGCTTCAAAAAGCATTTTAAGCTCCATGATTTTTTGTTTTTTCTCAGGATCTTTTAACGCCTCTTTAGAAGCGTACATTCTTGTCGAAGATTCCATGATTGTGTCACAAATTTTAAGGTGATTTGCGCGCAAACTTGAACCTGTCGAAGTATTGTCTATCAAAATCTGAGCAAGAGCCTGTTCGTTGTCCTGAACAAATCCTTCTGAAGTTCCCCATGTGCGGAAAATTTTTCCATCAACGTTCTTGCCTTTTGCCCAAAAACGGCTCAAATTCTGGTATTCGGTTGCAATTGTAACCGGTTTTTTGAGAAGCGCGTCAAAATCTACGGTTTCTGGAACTGCAACGACAATGCGCACTGGATCAAAACCCAAGTCCATGATTTCTTCAACCTGATCTTGAACTCCGTTTTCAAAAACCCAGTCTTTTCCCGAAAAAGCAACATCGGCACGGTTGTCGGCAAGCAGCGCACTGGAAATTTGCGGTTTTACAACCTGAAAAGCCAGGTCGTCCTGATTTGTAATCGGATAATATGTGCGGTCTGGCAAATAAATTGAAATGCCGACATCTTTTAAAAGTTCAACAACAGATTCGTAAATTCTTCCTTTAGCCAAAAGAATACTCAGTTTTTTCATAAAAAATCCTTTCGGGACAAACCCAATAAATCTTCTAATATAATAAAGAAATATAACGCAAAATTCAACTTTGAAGACAAAATACTGAATTAGTGATTTTTTTCCTTAAGCTCGCAATTTCTTGTGGGAATGCAATTTTTGGATTTTTTTCGAAAATATTTCAAATTGGGCGCAAATTGGTTTTAAAATATTCAAAAAGTCGTTTTTCTGTGCTAAAATTGCATATATTTATTTTTTCGAGGTAAAAAAATGGACGGCAAGGAAGAAATTCTTGAACTTTTGCGTGAAAATGCGCGTCTTTCTGTTGAAGACATTTCCGCAATGACGAAAAAAACTCCAGATGAGGTTAAAAAAATTATTGCCGAACTGGAAAGCGAAGGTGTTATTTTAAAATACGCCGCCATTATAAATCCAGAAAAAGACGAAGCGAATAAAGATAAGGTTGTTGCCGAAATTGAAATTCAGTGTCAGCCTGAACGTGAACACGGTTTTGATGCGCTTGCCGAACGAATTTACAGATTTCCGCAGGTTAAGTCGCTTTATTTGATGAGCGGTGGCTATGATTTAAAGGTTGTAATCGAAGGCGACAACTTAAAAGAAGTTGCAGGTTTTGTTTCGAGCAAACTTTCGACTTTGAACGGTGTACGTTCGACAAAAACACATTTTCTTTTAAAAAAATACAAGGAAAATGATGTTCTCTACGTTGAAGACGAAACTGACCGTCGCGAAGGAGTCATGGCATAAAAATGAACAACAGACCCGATAAATTTTCTAAATCAATGATGAACATTCCTCCGTCAGGAATCCGCAAATTCTTTGAAATGCTGATTGGGCATGATGACGTAATTTCTCTTTCTGTAGGCGAGCCGGATTTTCCTACTCCGTGGGTTATGCGCGAAGAAGCGTTTTATCATCTTGAAAAAGGCCACACTTCTTATACTTCAAACTGGGGCTTGCTTGAGCTTCGTGAAGAAATTTCAAGATATATGGAAAGATATGAGCTTTACTACAATCCAAAAAATGAAATTCTCGTTACGGTTGGCGCAAGCGAAGGAGTTGATGCTTCTTTGCGCGCAATTCTCAATCCTGGTGACGAACTGATTGTCGTTCAGCCTTGTTATGTAAACTATGTTCCTTTGGCAGAACTGTGTCAGGTTAAGGTAATTCCAATTGATTCTGGTGTAAACGGTTATTATCCGACTGCTCAGCAGATTAAAGATGCAATTACTCCAAAAACAAAAGCTGTCATGATTTGTTCTCCAAATAATCCGACTGGAACTATGATTCCTGCAGAAGAGCTTGAAAAAATTGCAAAAGTTATCGTAGAAAATCAGATTTGGTGTATTTCGGACGAAATTTATTGTGAGCTTCATTATGAAGATGCACAGCATGTTTCTATTGGTTCGTTTCCGGGGATGAAAGATTACACGATTATTTTGAACGGTTTTTCTAAATCTTTTGCTATGACAGGCTGGCGAATTGGTTACATTGCTGCTCCTGCCGACCTTTTGCAGCAAATTGTAAAACTTCACGGTTACAACACGATCTGCGCGCCGATTTTTTCTCAATACGCGGCTGTAGAAGGCTTGCGCCACGGCTGGAAAGATGTTGAAAAAATGCGCATAAGTTATCAACAGAGAAGAAATTTAATGTACAAGGCTTTTTGCGATATGGGGTTGCCAGTTCCTGAGCCAAAAGGAGCATTTTATATGTTCCCGGATATTTCTTCGACAGGACTTTCTTCGGAAGAGTTTGCAACTAGACTTTTTCAAAAGCATAATGTCGCAGTTGTTCCAGGAAGCGTCTTTGGGCTTGGCGGTGAAGGGCATATTCGCTGCTGTTATGCAACTGGAATTGAAAAAATGAAAATTGCCCTCGACAGAATTGCAGATTTTGTAAAGGAACTAAAAGATTCTAAGAACTAAATTGTTTCGTTAAATTTTATATGCTGAGCGTCTTATGAATTTTGAAAGGCGTTCAGCATTTTTTTTACGACGCATCAACTTTCTTTAATAATTTTATAAGTCCGTCTTTTTGGATTAAGTCAATTGGACGGCCTTCGGAATATTTTTGCGCTTCATCGGTGTATGTTCCTGCTGTAAAACATATTCCTCGGTCAGCCTTGCTTTCGCTTACCTTTGCCTGAAAATCGCGGATAAAAAGCTCGCCAATTGAACCGGTTGTCCTATAAAAACGGAAAATTTCGGTATCTTCCCAACGGTTTGTGTCTACTGTAAGTAGAATTTCTACATGGTCTGGTTCAACAGAAATATCTTGTATTTTTACGAGCGCCCGCGGATAATAAGTCATTACTACTTTACGGCAAAGAGCTACAAAGTCCGAAGTGCTGCTCATAAGATAAATTTGAAGATTTTTGTTCTTATTTAATTCTCCATACCGGTTTAAAAGCTGTGCAACGTCTTTGTATGAAGGCGTCATTGTCTGAATTTCTCGCAAAAGCGAAATTCCTGTTGCAATATTTTTTGTTGCAAAACAGGCTTGAGCATAGCGGTAACGGAGTTCAAGAGCGGTTTCCGGAGGAATATTCTGATGTTTTATGCCGATTTCAAAGTCCTGAAGTGCTTTTTCGTATTGAGCTGCCTTTGAATGCATAAGTCCTGCCGCAAGACAGGATCGTGCTCCATATTCTGGATCTGGACGCAAGTGAAGAAATACTTTCATTGCCTTGTCGCCGTATCCACATTCCTGCATTGCATCTGCCATACTGAAAAGCGCTTCTTTGTTGTCTGGGTTTTCATCGAGTGCACGCCTTAAAAACGGCAACGATTCCTTAAAATGATGAGCATTGTACAAAGCCATTCCTAACGGCGCATTTACGTTGAGAGCGTCAGGTCTTGCAATGAGCGCTTTTTTTAAACAGGCGGTTGCCTTGTCATAATCTTTGTTTGCATAGAATGCGAGTCCGAGGTTGTAATTTACGTCAAAATTTGAAGGATTTATTTGAAAAGCTGCCGAAAGTCCGCGGAACGAATCTTGAATTTTATTTAGCTTAAAGGCGCAAATTCCTTGTCTTAAAGCTGCAAGAAACGGGTCAATCTGCGTATGGGCCGGTGCTATGTTTAGCATTGTGTCGTAAATCTGATATGCTTTTTCCCATGAGTGTTCGTTAAAATAAATATTTCCTAATGCAATCAGTCCATCGGGATTATGAGGATCCTGAGCAAGTTTCCGGGTTGCTTCACGTATAATTTGAGCACGTTTTTTTGTCTTGCCTTTTTTGCTTCCGGTTTTTCTTGTTCCAAAGGCGACCAAAATTGCTGCAAAACCGATTGCAATGGCGATTGCTATAACAAGGGCTAATGAATCCATATTGTCTATTATCGGCAAAAAAGGTCTAAAACTCAAGTTTTTACGAAAAACTTGAGCCTTTAGCGTAGTAGTTATGAAAAAAACATATATTATTTTTTTACAATGATTTTGTACATCGGTTTTTCGCCCGGGCACAGTTCCAAAATATGTTTTTCAGCTTCGAGAACTTCTGTCGGATCATGGGTCACGTGCAAAAGAGTTGTTGTTCCAGAATTTGCAACTGTTTCGAGCAGATCGAGAATTTTTTGGCGATATTGTTCGTCGAGGCCGTGGCATGGTTCATCAAGAATCATAATTTTTGGAGATTTTACAGCTGCGCGGATTATAAGAATTGCCCTCTGTTCTCCATAGCTCAAGTTTCCGAAAGATTCGTGTTCGCGTCCTTCAAAACCTGCCAGTTTTAACCATTTTTTTGCCGCGGCGATTTCCATGTCTGTCTTTTTTTCGTACAAACCGATTGAATCGTGAAAGCCTGAAATTATTACGTTTTCGAGCTCTGTGCCACCTACCATTCTGTATTCAACATGAAGACGGTAACTTACGATTCCGAGATTTTTTTTGATGTCCCAAATTGATTCTCCAGTTCCTCGTTTTCGTCCAAAAAGCCAGATGTCGTTGCAGAAAACTTGCTTGTTGTCGCCAGTTATGAGTTCCAAGAGCGTTGTTTTTCCTGAACCGTTCGGACCGCGAATAAACCAGTGCTCGCCTGGAAGAACTTCCCATGAGAAATCCTTTAAAACTTCATGTCCGTCCCAGCCAACATTTACCTGATTCATATATACAAGAGAATGTTCCGCAGAAACCGTATTTTGCTGAGAAATCGAATTCTGTGCTTCGGAAAGCTCGCTCAAAAACGCCTCTTTTTCTGACTTTCGGTTCGCATTTTTTTGAATATTGCGCTGTTCTATGAGCTTTTCGTATTCAGCCTTTGTTCCGCAGAATGAATTTTTTTTGTCCGTAAATTCCAAAACATTTGTAATTGTCCGAGGAATTTCGTGGTAACGTTCCATTGCCATGATGATGGAAGTTCCGTTCAAACTCCCGCTGTTTTGTCTGCCTACCATTGTCTGGAAAAATTCCAAAAGAATTGAACGGCTCTGTGCGTCAAGACCAGCAAACGGGTCGCTCAAAATCAGCAATTTTTTTCCAGAAAGCAGCGCGCGGCATAAAAGTGTCCTGCGAATTTCGCCTGTCGACATAAATTTTAGTCCGCGGTCAAGAATTTTTTCGACTCCGCACAGTTTTACTTCCGGCAAAGTTTCCAGCCGTTCGCCGATTGCTGGCAAAGGGAGATGTCTGTGCTTTGCGTCAGGACCACCCAAAACTTCGCAGATAAATCGTCTTCCGGAACGGCCTTCATCAATTTTATTGATATATTCAGATTCATCCAAATCGCGTTCTTCCTGAATTAAAAGAGCCGCACGTTCAAGAGAAACTGTTTCTGTTGATTTTTCAAAAATCGTGTCTTCGACTTTATTTGTCTTGTTGTTTATAAACTGTTTTTCACCGGCAAGAGCCTGTAAAAAATCTGCTTTTCCGCCGCCATTCGGCCCGATAACAAGCCATGCTTCTCCAGCTTGCATCTGCCAGTCAAGTGATTCAATTTTTGTTCCGTGCAAATCCTGAACACGCACGTCTTTTAGCGAAATAAGATTGTCATTCATAGAATAAAATTATAATGAAACACAAAAAAATATAAAAGTTGAATAAAAATTGTGCAGGCAAAAAAGTCTCTGGCGGACAAATTTTTTTTTATTTGTTAGAATGTGATTATGAGTGCAATTGATTTTTATGGCAACGAACCGGGAAACAGTAAATCTGTCGTATTTTTGTGCAGTTCTTCTTTTGGACGTTTTTTGTATAATTTGACGCTTTTTTTGCAAATTCCTAAAATTATAGGAGCATTTTTACGTTCACCTTTGAGCAAATTTTTTATAAAAGGCTTTATAAAAAAAAATAATATTGATATGTCGGCTTTTGCCGGTGTTAAATTCAAGTCGTTTAATGATTTTTTTACAAGAAAAGATAATTCTCGTAAGCCGGAATTATCGCCAGAAACTTTGGTTTCGCCTTGTGACAGCGCTCTTAGCGTATTCAATATAGAAGAAAATTCAACTTTTAAAATAAAAGGCTTTGACTATGCGCTTAAGGATTTTTTTGAAACAGATGAATTTGACAAAACTTTTTCTGACGGAAATGCGCTTATTTTTCGGCTTGCTGCAACTGATTATCACCGCTATTGCTACATTGATTCAGGCTCGCTTGAAAAAAATCATTTTTTAAAAGGAAAATTGTATTCGGTTCAGCCGGTTTGCTGCCGGACTTTTAAAGTTTATACAAAAAACCGGCGCAGCTGGACGATTTTGCATACGCAGAATTTTGGAGATGTCGCCCAGGTTGAAGTAGGCGCATTTAGCGTAGGCGGAATAAAAAATCATCACGAAAATTACACTTTTTCTAAAGGTGAAGAAAAAGGTTATTTTGACCTTCACGGTTCAACAATCGTCATGCTTTTTAGAAAAAATACGATAAAACTTGATGAAGAAATTTTTGCTCAGACTGCAAATGGCAAGGAAATAACAGTAAAATACGGCCAGCCAATCGGTAAAAAAGCGTAATATTTTTATTTTTTACACATTTTTAGCATATTTTATATATTTTTATTCAAAATCTCATCGTATTCTTTAATAGTGAATTTTTGAAATTCGCGGAAATTCTAAAAAGTTGCGGAACTTTTCGCATGGAGGTTCGCTTGAAAAGACTTCTAAAAAAATCATTTTTTGCAGTATTTGCTGCTTTTTTTGCATTCAGTGTGTTTGCAAAAGGGAGTAAAGAGTACGTGACTCAGGAAATTAATGCTTCGGAGCGCTGTCTGCCTGTTTTTTATGAAAACATAAAATCTCGCTGGACTTTTAAAATGGGTTACAAAGATGGCGTTGATTTTAACCAGTGGAAAAAAGAAGGACTCGAAAAAGCACGAGAACTTATTATTCAGGAAGATGACAAAACGCCGTTCGATATGGTTGTTTTGGAATCAGAAAAGCGTGACGGCTACACTGCCCAGAAAGTGGTTTTTAATATTTCTCAGGACAGCCGTGTTCTTGCATATCTTTTGCTTCCTAATGGGAAAAAAGGACAGACTTTTCCTGCCGCCCTTATGCTCCACGACCACGGTTCAAATTTTGCCATTGGTAAAGAAAAAATGGTAAGGGCTTTTTCTTCAGACAAGGCAGTAGAAAAAATTCTAAAAATCAAGAGCAACAAGGAAGCCAGCATTGAAGCTGCAAAACTTTCTCCAGAAAGCAAGGATTTGTACGAAAAAATCAAGAATTCAAAAGCCTGGGCAAATCAATACTTTTCCGACCTTTATCCTGGCGACGAACTTGCAAAGCGCGGTTATGTTGTTTTGAGCTTTGATGCGCTTGGCTGGGGCGACCGTTCAGTTAAAAATTTCAGCACAGGAAGCCAGCAGTCTTTGGCTTCAAATATGTTCAACATGGGAACAAGTTTTGCAGGACTTATTGCCCAGGAAGACTGCCGGGCTGCAAAATTTTTGGCAAGTTTGCCTCAGGTAGATAAAGAGCGCGTTGCCTGCATCGGTTTTAGCATGGGCGGTTTCCGTTCTTGGCAGCTTGCCGCAATCAGCGACGACATTAAGGCTGGGGTCTCTGTTTGCTGGTTTGGTACGATGAAAGGTCATATCGTAGAAAAAGATGGTCAGTTGAAGGGAAATTCTGCATATTCAATGTTGCACCCGACAATAGCAAAATTCCTGGATTATCCAGACATCGCTGGGCTTGCTGCTCCAAAACCAATGTATTTTATTGGCGGAGATAAGGACGCTGTAAATCCAAATGCAGGAACTGAAGAGGCATACGAAAAAGTTCATAAAATTTGGACTGCTGCAAATGCCGGCGACAAGTTAAAGACCGAAATTGTGCCTGGCATGGAACACGCTTTCCCGGCAGAACAGCAAAAAGCGGCTTTTGACTGGCTTGATAAGCAGTTTAAGTAGTCATTCATGTAAAATTTTATCGATTGCCTGCCGCATCTTTTTATAAGATTCGCTTCCGGAATACTGTATTTTTTGAATAAATCCGACTTCGTAAGAGCCGAGCGCGTTTCCGGCAGCGTGGCAGGTAAATCCTTTTTCATAAGGCCCGTTTGTAAGCACAATGTGAGGCACAAGTCCGATTCCTAGTCCGAGCTGAACCAATGCCATGATTGCTTCGTTTCCTTCGGTTTCGGCGGCGATTTGAGCTTTGACGTTGCGTGATTCTATCCAGCGGTCAAAACGTTCGCGGGCCAATCCTGTTTTTGGCAAAATTAGCGGTACTGAAGAGACAATGTCCTGAGGGCTGCCGCTCACTTTTTCGTACGGACCTCCAGTGCTTGCTGCAAAGACAAGAGGTGTGCTTCTTACAGGAATACAATCTATTCCGCTCAGCCCCGTTTCTGGAATTGCCGCAACGGCTACATCGGCTTCTCCGTTTTTTACAGCTTGAATTGCACCAGCAGGATCTCCCGTTTGAACATTTAAATGCAAGTCTGGAAAACGCTCCGCAACTTTCTGCAAAAACGGCGGCATAATTGAATAGCAGGCCGTTACAGAAGCATAAACTTTTAAGGTTCCGGTTATGAGAGATTTTGATGAATTCAATTTTGCAAAAACATCTTCCTTCTGTTGCAGGCACTTTTCCGCAAATTCGGCAAATTTCTTTCCTTTTTCTGTTAACGCGGCTTCGCGGTTATTGCGTTCAAAAAGCTGACAGGAAGTTTCGTCTTCTAGCCTTGTAATCAAACGGCTGAGGGCAGAAGGACTTAAATTTATTTTTTCGGCGGTTTTTGCAAAGTGAAGAGTTTTTGAAAGAGTTAAAAAAGCATTCAGTTCAAAAAAGTCCATAATTCAACCTCAAAAACCTTAAAATTGAAATTTTTAAAGGTTTTTTATACAATTAGTTACAATAATATATAAAAATTGCCGATAATAAAACAGAATCCGGAGGAATTAAAAATGAAAAAAACATTTATCGCTATGACAGTTGCCGCTTTATCATTCAATATTTATGCTTTTGATCCTGCCGCTGCTGTTTCTCTTTCTGCACCTGTTAAGGATTATACAAAAACCACTTATACGATTACTGAAAAATTTGGTGAGTATTATCGTTCTCCAAAGGCAAAATACCTTCATGTCTTTGACGCAAACGGAAGACAGACAGAAACTTCTGAATTTACGGCAAAGGGCGCAGTTGTTGACCGTTTAGTTTTTGCTTACGATGCTGCTGGAAATTTAACATCAACGACAGGATTTGATTCTGACGGAAAAATAAGCTGGAAAACAGTTACAGTTTACGATTCAAACGGAAACAAAACCGAAGAATCTGAATACAATGCAAGCGATATGCTCGTTAACAAAAGTATCTGGAAAATAAGCCCAGAAAAACAAAGCGAAGAAGCATATTACAATGCGGACGGAGCACTTCTCGGAAAAACAATTGTAAAATTTGACGATGCAGGACGCGACAGCGAAGTTTGTTCTTACAACGCAGACGGTTCTTTGCAGCAAAAACGCGTTTACACTTACAACGATGCCGGAAAACTTTCTGAAATTTCTTATCCTCTTTCTGATGGAACTGTTACTCAGAAAGTAGTATTCCGTTTTGACGAAAAATATTCGGTTACAGAAGAGCAGACTTACAACGAATCAAACAAACTTGTAAAGAGAATTATTTATAAATACGATGACAAAGGAAATGTTGCAAGAACTACAACTTATGCCGTTTCTCAGAAATTCGGAACAACTGTAAACGAACTCATCGACATAAATGAATATTCTTACACTTACGGAAATTCATCTTCTGCAAATTCGGACGCAAAATAATTTTTTTGATTTGTAAAAAACGTAGAATTGGCTTTTAATGGCTGGTTTTGCAAATAAACAAAAAATGCTGGAATTAGAACAAATGTTCAGTTTTCCAGCATTTTTTTTTGCTTTTTTTTCAATTACTATTACACTCGTTTTTATTATTCAATTGTACGGCTTATTACGCCACCGCCACGAATTACACCGTCAATATAAAGAACGGCCGACTGTCCTGGAGCAACTGCGCGCTGAGGTTCCTTAAAAGTGATTTTCCACGGAGTTCCAGAATAAACCGTTTTGTCGTCTTCAGAAGGAATATATTTTTCTACAACTGCTGCCGCTGGTCTGCTTGCAAGCCGAATTTTCACTAGCGCTTCGACAGGTTCTGATGGTTCAATTCCTGCCGGCCAGACAAAATCGTCTGCAATCAGGGCATTTGAATTTAAGTCGTCATTTTTTGCCAGAACAACCAAATTATTTTTTGCGTCAATGTGCTGAACGTAAGCCGGATAATTCAATGCAACGCCAAGACCTTTTCTCTGACCGATTGTGTAGTGTTCGATTCCTTTGTGCCGTCCAAGAACATGACCGTCCAAATCGATGATGTCGCCAGGAACGCTCGGTTTGTCGTTAAAAAGCATTTCAAAATATTCAGGCGGAATAAAATCCTGGCTTTCTTCGCGTTTTGCCGCTTCAAGGTTTGCCTGTTTTGCAAGTTCAAAAACCTCTTTTTTCTTCATAGATGCGAGCGGAAACCTTACTTTTTCGAGAAGTTCCGACGGCAGGCGGTAAAGAAAATAAGTCTGGTCTTTTGTTGAATCGGCGGCTCCGGCAATCATAGCAGGCTTTGCGTCTGTCCCAAAGATTCCGGTTTCCGGACGGACAACGCGCGCATAATGACCAGTGCAAAAATAGTCAAAATTGATTTTAAGTTCTTTTAATCCGGCAAGCAGCGCATCAAATTTTATAAAACGGTTGCAGCGAATACACGGATTTGGAGTGCGGCCGGCACGATATTCGCTTTTAAAATATTCAAGAACGACTTTTCTGTAAGTTTCTTTTACGTCGATAACGTGATACTCAATGTCGTGTTCTTTGCAGAATTTTTCGCACTCGGCAATATTTTCTTCTTCTCCAGGACCATAGCAGGCTTCCCGAACCGGTTTGTCAGTCTTTACTTCTGGCAATCTTCCGTCCCAAATGGACATTGTTGCTCCAATTACTTTACACCCATTGTTTTTGAGCAAAAGAGCGGTCAAAGTTGAATCAACACCGCCCGACATTCCGACAACAACAGTATCGCCGGCTTTTGGCATATCAAGATTTATATAATTCATAAAAACTCCAAGAATTCTGATAGCAAAAATTAAACGATATAAAAAAAATAATCAAGGATTTTTATATTTTGGAGCGCATTTTTTGCAAAAGGAATATTTGCCAGACAGAACCGTCCAGTTGTCGCAAAAACCGGCTTTCCAGGGTTCCGCTTTCGCTACATCCGCTAACGCGGATGCTCCGCACCCTTCCAATCCGGGCTGCAAGCCCGGACGTGCGCTTTAGCGCACAGGTAAAAAGAACGGGTTTTGCGTAAGCAAAAGCCGCAGCATGCGAAGCATGCAAGCATCCGGGCTACAAGCCCGGACGTGCGCTTTAGCGCACAGGTAAAAAGAACGGGTTTTGCGCCACTTCCTAGTTTTTTTTGGAAAATTGCTCGTCAATTGTCTTTGCAACGGCTCTTAACTGTTCGCGGGTCATATCTTCTTTGTGTTTGAGCATTTCCGCAGGAATTTGATATGCTTTTTCCAAATCTTTTGGTGTCAAAACTTCTTCCGGCGTTCCAAAAGCCATTTCTCTTCCAGGATAGAACAATAAAACGTAGTCGGAATATTTTTTAGAAAGGTCGAGCTCGTGCATGGAACAATAAATTGTAGTCCCGGTCTTTTCTACAAATTCTTTAAGATAGGCGAGGGCGTTTTCTTTTTGGCGGTCTTCCATTGCAAACATTGGCTCGTCCATAAAAACAGAGGCGCTTCCGTACAACAGACTGAATGCAAGAATTACTCGCTGTTTTTCGCCTTTGCTCAAATGTGTAAGCGGACGTTCCAAAAGCGAGCCGAGTTCAAAAATCCCGATAATTTCTGCAAGCAAATCACCGTCAGAACGTATTGCTTTTGCGTTGTTCTTTAATGCTCCTGCAGAATAAACCTGAGCAAGAAGCTCTCCAGTTTTGTCTTCAGTGTCAAATTCAACATTCTGGTAGATAACGCTTGCAAGAAGATTTTTTTCTTCCTGATTAAGTTTTGCAGGATTCTTTCCCAAAAGTTTTATATTTCCGCTGTCTGGCAAAAGCCTTCCAGACGCAAGCATTAAAAAAGTAGATTTTCCGCATCCGTTCTGACCTACAAGGCTTATAAAACCGCCCCCCGGCAAGCTTCCCGAAAAATGCTCAAAAACTGGGGCTGGAACAATCTGTTTTCCATTGGAATCAACATCGCCATCAATTGGCGGATAAGAAAATGTAACATCATCAAACTGTAAAAAATCCATACAATTATTTTAATAAAAAAATAAATTTGGATACAGTGCTTTTTTTTACAAAATTAGAAAGAAAAACAGCCCGATTTTTACAACCGGGCTGTTTTTTTTAGTCTTTAAATAGTTTTTTTATTTCAGAAGCGTAAATTGCGTTTATTTTATAGCGGCTTATTTCCTGTTTTGCTGAAAGCTCAACGCCAACTTCAAATTCTTTTGGAAGAACTGCAATTTTGTTGATTCTTTCAAACATTTTAAATCCATTTTTGGAATTTACACGCTGGCTTACCTCGCTTTCGAGCAGCCGCTTTATTTCCAGGCTTTTTGCTAAATCTTCGTATTTTTTGTACGAAATTTTTGCGTCCTGTGCAAACTGTTCGATTTCGGATTTTTCTGGAACTATGAGCGCTGCCAGATACCGCTGGTCCTGACCTACAACAACTGCTGTTTTTATGTAACGCGATTCCTGAATTTTCATTTCGATAGGAACAGGTTCAATATTTTCGCCGCCAAGCTGAACAATCGTGTCTTTTATGCGTCCGCACAAAACGATTTCACCGTTTGCCGTAAGACGAGCCAAGTCGCCTGTATTGAACCATCCGTTTTCGTCAATAACTTCTTTTGTAAGGTCTGGACGTTCGTAGTAACCTTTCATTACTGTCGGACCTTTTACAAGCAATACGCCTTTTTTGCCACGTGGAACTTCTTTTCCTGTTGCAGGATCAACAACTTTTGCCGCAAGCTCACGGATTGGACGGCCAACATTGCCAAGAACCGGCCTGTTAAACGGCCGAACCGAAATAATCGGAGAAGTTTCTGTAAGGCCGTAACCTTCCACGAGAGGAACTCCGATTGCCCAGAAAAATTTGTCAATTGCTGGAGGAAGAGCGCCTCCACCTGCAACTGCTCCGCGGAAGTGTTTTCCGAGCATTGCACGGATTTTACGGAAAACGATTGCTCCGCCGAGCAATTTTATTGGATAGAGCAAAAGCCATGGAATAACAAATGCCGGCCACTGCAGCCATCTCTTGTCCATTCCGTAGCGTGTGGTTCTATCAAAAAGAACACGGTCGAGTTTTGAATGGAAAAGCGCAACTGTTACAAAGAAATTGAAAACTTTGAGAGTTATTCCTCCTGTTTTTCGCATTTTTCTGTAAATTCCATCGTAAATTGCTTCGATTACGCGTGGAACTGCCGGCAAAACCTGCGGGTCGAGAGACTTAAAGTCCTGCAAAAGAATTTGACCGATTGGTTTTGAATAGCACAAGGTTGCCGCCTGGGAAAAAACTACATATTCAACAGAGCGTTCAAAGGCGTGCCAGACTGGAAGCACAAGAATTCCGCGGTCGCCCGGATTAAGCCAAATTCTTTCGTCAATATCTTCGAGCTGCGATAAAAAGTTTCCGTGAGTGAGCATTACGCCCTTTGGCTGTCCTGTTGTTCCTGAAGTAAAGATAATCGAAGCCAGGTCGTCCCACTGTCCTTTATTGATTTCTTCATCGACAGTCTCCGGATTTTTTTGATTGAATTCCTCACCTTTTTCTTCAATCTGATTAAAAGTAAAAAGTGTTATTCCAGAATTTTTACATTCTTCAAAAGTTTTTTCGTCCTGATCTTCGATTGCGATAAAAGTTTTTAAAAGCGGAAGTTTATCTTTAATTCCAAGAATTTTAGAAATCTGAGATTTATTTTCGACAATTACGGTCTGAGTTTTTGCAAATGACAGAATATATTCAAGATCGCCAATTGTTGCGTCGCAACCGCGAGGAACGTCAATTGCACCGATTGAAAGAAGCCCCATGTCTATCTGCTGCCATTCTTTTCGGTTGTCGGAAACCATGCCGATGTGATCGCCACGTTTTATTCCAATTGAAAGAAGACCGCCGGCAAAATTTTTTGAGATTTCGAATGCGTTTTTATAAGAAATGCTGTCCCAAACGCCTTCGCTGAGACGCGACATTTGAGCAGTTAATTCAGGATATTTTTTTGCAGTTTCTCTGAACATCCTTGGCAGAGTTTTTTCCATATTGCCTCCAAATTGCAATAGCACCAAAATGACACAATTTGTTAAAATGTCATAGGGTTAATTATATTACTAAAAAAATTTATTTTCCACTGTTTAAAATTTTATTTTGATTTTTACAGGATTTTGCAGAATTCTTCTAAAAGAGGGTCGATTTGGGTAAAATCTGGTTCAAATGGAAGCGCGCTAAAAAGTTCTCCATCGCCTGACTGGGGATTTGAACGTATGTAAATTTTTTTTTCTACAATATATTTATCAAGCAGGCTAAAAAGCATATTTGTAAAAATTTCTGCATGAATCGAAATTGCATTTTTTGTAGCCGGTGAAATTTTTTTTGCTTTAATTAAACTATTTAAGGCGATTATTGTCTGGTTTAAAAGTTTTGTTCTGGATTCTTTTGAAATGGCCGCCGCTTCTGGTGAAAAATATTTTTCGCTTTCGATAAAAGAATAAATCTGAAGAAGAGGTTCTTTTTCGTTTATTTTAATCCAGCGATGAACAATTCCTTTTAAAACTGCTTCTGCTGTGTATTTTTGTGCTGTTGCTGTCATTTCGGAAGGAATTAGAGCTGTTTTTTTTAGATATTCACCGCAAAAACGAATTGTATCATCGAGAATAGCTTCGCGTGATTCATAATGATTGTAAAGACTTGCTTTTTTGATTCCTAGTTTGCCAGCAATATCTGCAAGTGAAGTTCCGCCTACGCTTTTTATAAATGCACAGTCTAAAACCGCGTGAATAATTTTTTCATGGGTGATTTTTTCAGCCGGCATTAACTTTTCTCCATAATAAAAACCTAACAAACTAACAAATGTTAGTTTAATGAGCGGCTGGCGATTTGTCAACTTTTTAGACCTGGTTGCTCAAAAAAGCAGAAAGAGAGGTTTTTTCTGCTAAAATTATTTTTCTAAAACAAAAAGATACTCGCGGACGTGAATGTCGCGGTTTTTAAGGTTGCGGCTTCCTCGAAAAGCGTTGTATTTGATTTCTACGGTTTTTAGGTTTCCGTATTTTTTTAGCATTCCGGACATTTCGTCAAAACTTATAAAACCTTCAGAATTGTATGAAATTATTACATACTTGCTTGAAATGCTTGAAATAATTTCTTCCATTGAATTTAAGGCGGCATACGGCTTGTTAAAAACCGAACGGTTCCAGTTTTGAACGATTCCGCTTACTTTGCTTATGTTTGCATCGAGTTTGTTTTTTAAAATAAGATTGAGCATAAAATAGTTTGAACCGTAAGGATGCTGATTGTAAGGCGGATCGAGATACGTTATGTCGAGACTTTTTAATTCTTTTGAGAGCGCGACTGCATCTTTTTGAAAAATTTCCAGGCCGGACTCAAAATTGCTAAAAACAGGCGTCTTTAATTCGATTTTTCCAAAAATTCTTGAAAGCGCATTTTTTCCGCTTGCGCCAAAGCAACCGATCCCGGTGTTTTTGTCTTTATAAAAACCTTTAAAAACCCCGCTTGTGTTTACGTGAATTGACGCTTCTGTGATTAAGGGCGCAAGAAAGAATTTTTTTAAGGATTCTTTTTTGATAACATCGTCGATGAGTTTTCGGTATGTGTCGATTAAAAGTGCATTTTGTTGTGTGTAAAACACGCGTTCGCCTTTTTGAATGTCTTTGTCGTTTTTTGGAGCGTAATTTTGCGAAATTATGCCGGGAATTTTTTCTATAGAACAGAGTTCTTCGATTTTGTTTTTTAAAGCCGAATATTCATGAATGGGAAAATCTTTTTTATTTATAAGATAGCAGCCGTTTATGACCGCGGAATAATTTTCAAGGTCGTTCACGATTAAATTTGATGAATATTTTTTTAACATCCGGGCAACGATTCCAGAACCTGAAAAAAGGTCGGCGCAGACAAGTTTTTGACAGTTGAGTTTTTCTGCAATCAGAAGAATTTCTTTTTCTATGTGCTCAAGAAGACGCCGTTTGTTTCCAAGATATGTGATTATTTGAGTAGTAAGAAATTCGGGATTTTCGTCAAAATTTGCAGAGTCTGAATAATTCATAAAAATGTGAATAAAAGTTTATAACAGATTTTCAAAATTTTCTATAAAAAGAATCTAAAAAAGGTTGTTGTCTTGAGCAAAAAATGCCTGCTTTGTAAAAAAAAACTTACCCCGGATGCGCAGGGCGCAGTCGACCGCAGGCTTGCCGAGGACGATGAGCGTGAGCGAACCCGGAGCAGCCGGCTTGACGGTGGATGTGGTCTGTAAAAATAAAATATTGATTTTTAGTGTTTTTCAGATTATTATTGAGTTGTGTCTACGCTATATATAGTTGGTACGCCGATTGGAAATTTGGGCGACATTACTTTTCGCGCTATTGAAACTTTTAAAAATGTTGATGTAATTGCGGCCGAAGATACAAGGCATACTTTGCAGCTTTTGAACCATTTTGAAATTCATAAGCCGCTGATTTCCTGTCGTTCGCAGAATGAAGCGATTGCCGGTCAAAAAATTATCAAGCTGCTTGATGAAGGACAGTCGGTTGCGTATGCCAGTGATGCAGGAACTCCTGGAATAAGTGATCCGGGTGCTGTCTTGGCAGGTCTTGCAAGGGAAAGCGGACACAATGTCGTTCCGATTCCGGGGCCTAGCGCTTTTGCAACGTTGGTGAGTGTTGCTGGTGCTGGCGGAAAAACGCTGGTTTTTGAAGGCTTTCTTTCTCCCAAGCCGGGAAGAAGGCGTTCAAGGCTTAGAGAGCTTTTGGCAACTGGAGATGCTGTTGTTTTATATGAATCTCCGTTTAGAATTGTTAAACTTTTGACTGATATAGCCGATATTGATAGTACACGGCGCGTTGTTGTTGGTCGCGAGCTGACAAAAATGCACGAAGAAATTATTGGCGGTACGGCAGAAGAGATGCGTGTCGAATTTTCTTCAAGAGCTAAGGTTTTGGGAGAATTCGCAGTTTTTATTTCGGGCAATAAAAATGCTCAACTTTCGGAAGATAATGCCGATAATTAAGAAGTAAGGTAGGTTTAAAATGATGGTACAGAACATTAATGGAATCAATCCAATCAACAATGTACAGAACTCTCGCCGTACTAATGGCATGGAAAGAACTTCTATTACAGATACTTCTGATTCAATCAACGTTTCTGACGAAGCAAAAGAAGCTGCAAGAGCATATTTTTTGAGCCAGGTTGCAGAAGAAACTCCAGATGTTCGTTCTGACCTTGTTGCCTCTGTTAAAGAAAAAATAAAAGATCCAAATTATTTAAATTCTGTAACAATTGGTTCAGCCGCAGATCGTATTTTGGATTCCTGGGGTTTTTAACTTAACCGTTTATTGATTACTTTAGAAGCAGAACATTTTGTTCTGCTTTTTTTGTTTAGTTTGGAGGACTGGCTGCGTATGACAGATTTTGTGTTTAGAGTTTCGCCTAATGTGATTATTTCTTCTTATGCTGCAAGCCGGATTGGACAGTTTGCCTGCGAGTTTGGAAAAAGGTTTATGCTTGTTTTGGATCCTGTCTTGCGTTCTGTGGGCGCTGCGGACAAAATTACACAGGCTCTTTCTGACCGTGGAGTTGATTTTTTTATTTTTGACGAAATTGCGGAGTCGGCAGATACAAAGGCTGCGGCTTCTGCTCTCAATCTTGCAAAAAATTCTCATATTCAGGCGGTGATTGCAGTTGGCGGCGGAAAAACCATAGAAATCGCCCGCTGTGTCGCTGCATTTTTTTACGAAGAAAAAAGTATCTATGACTTTGCGGATGGTGTGCTCCCTTCAAAATCTCCGCTTCCGCTTGTTGTGCTGAGCACGACTTGCAGGTGTCCGGGTGTTTTTACAGATAGAATTGCAATTTGTGATTCTCGGACGAACGGTTTAAAACTTTTAAAAGTTCAGAATGCGCTTTGCAAAACTACAGTTTTTGACCCTGCAATGTCTGTTACGCTGACCGAAAATCAGACTTTTTCAATGGCTGTCGAAAGCGTCTGTCTTGCGGCGGAAAGTTATTTTTCTCAAAAAGCGAACTTTTTTAGCGATATGACCGCAGAAAAATCGGCAGAACTTTTGCGTTTGGCTCTCGATGGTTCAAATTCTCTGAATATTACGACGTCAAAAGAAGAATTGCTTTTTGAAGGAGGATGTCTGGCAAGTCTTGCGTCTAGCGCATCGTCTTTTGGACCGGCAGGACTTCTGGCTCTTGCGGTAAATGCTAGATTTAAGATAAGCCGTCCTCTTGTTGCCTCGGTTATTTTTCCATACGTGATTGAATTTTGCGCAAAATTCAAGGCTGACCGTGTTGCAAAATTTGCGAACTTCTTTGGAATTGAAAAAAAAGATTCTGAGGCAGAGCAGGCCCAGGCTTTTGCAGACAATATCCGTGAACGTCTCGCAAAAGAAAATCTGCCGCTTCGTTTAAAAGAGCTTTCTGTAACAATTGAGCAGCTTGCCGCTGTTGCCGAAGATGCGGCTTCGACCGACTGGATAAATTTTATGCCGTGTTCAATGACAAGCGACACTCTTTTTGAAATTTTAAAGTCGGCTTACTGATTTTTACGATTTTTGACAAAAAAAATATTCACACAATAGGAAAAAAATGATTGATCCTGGAAAATTAACACAGCTTGAAGGCGGACAAAAACGCAGAAAACTTGCGCTCACTCTCGGCGCTTTGGAACGCGATATTGATGGAGTTCCTGAAAAAGGCAACGAATATTCTTATAAGTCTATTGCCCGCGCAGACTACGTAAAAAAAATTGTCGAAATTTGCTTAAAAGATCCGCAAATGCCTTCTGATGACGCAAAAATCTTAGAAAATGCGCTCAAAGAAATTCCTTTTAATGAAAAACGCTCTTGCAATCTTGCCCGCAACACAATGCTTAAAATAATTGGAACTTTTCCGGCAGAGTGGGATTTGATTATTGCGCCCCATTCTGAAGTTTTTGACGAAAATGGAATTGTAAAGCAGAGAGATTTTTTTGAGGGCGTGAGCGTTTATGCGGAAGATATTCGTTCTCCGTTCAATCTTGGTTCAATTTTTAGAACGGCAGAGGCAATGGGTGCGGAAAATGTTTTTGTAAGTCCAATGTGCGTTCCGCCTGACCATCCAAAAGCAGTGCGAAGCGGCATGGGCTGTATTGAAACTCTCGGCTGGCAGAAAAAAAGCCTTGATGAACTCGACGAGTATTCCAAAAAAAACGATATTCCGATTTTTGTCCTCGAAACTGGCGGAACTCCGCTCGAAGAATTTAAATTTCCCAAAAAGGGAATTTGCATAATCGGTTCGGAAGAGCTTGGAGTAAGCCCGGAAGCGCTCAAAAAAGCATCGTACGGCCGGGTGACAATTCCAATGAAAGGTCTTAAAGCCAGTTTGAATGTTGGAGTTGCTTTTGGAATTCTTATGCAAAAATGGGTCGAATCTCTGGAAAAAAAATGATTTTTGGAGTTTTGACTGAACCGCAATTCGTGTACTAAAAAAACTTTTTAAATTTCTAGAATTATCGCTCCAGATTTTTTATCATAATCTGCATTTTCTAAAGATTTTGGCCGTTTTACAGAAAGCAAATCTCCGTTTTTTGGGCGGATATTTGTTTTATCAACCGCAAGAACAAGTCCAATTTCTGAACAGCAGTAATATGCGGATTTGCGGATTTCGGGGAGTTTTATAAAGTCCGAGGCAATTCTCAGTTTTAGATTTTCAGAATCATTTTGAGACGGTTTTTCTTCTGCCATTGGATTTTTTTCTTTGCTGACCAAAACATAGCTCAAAGAAGCACGCTCTTTTTTCAAATTTGCATTTTTAGAAAATCGTAAAAGCTCTTCCGGGGCGTCTGCTGTGTCAAAAGCAAAGTTGCACCATTTTCCGCCAGGATTGGAAGAAGTCCTTCCTGCCATTGGGCATACGTGAATATGCGGACATGGACTTAAAGGCATAAAATTTTTTCGGATAAACGAATCGCGCATCAAGCTTACAAGCCTTGCCGAGCGTGGATCGCCCGGTTCAATAAGCAAAACTGTCTGAGCCGAATTTGTTTCTTTATCAAAATACTTTAGTATGTCGTTTGTATAGTTTTTTGCAAGAAAATCCAGAGGCATTTCGTTTGTCTGGGCAAGTTCATTGAATACGTTTCCGCAGGTTATAAGGGAAGGTTTTTGTTTTATTTGAGTCCCAACTGCGCCTTTGACGCGGACAATTTTCCACGGATTTTGGTCTTCTGTCAGGGTTTTTGCCGCAATCGAAAGAAAAATTTCTTCTCCGGCAGAAAGAGCGCCCTGGCTTAAATCCAAAACATAAAAAGTCAGTTTTTTTGAGCGCAGTTCCGGCCTTGCAAGCCAAAGCGCGCAAGGAACAGTTAGAGGCCCGGAACCAAGGTCAAGACAAACATCTTCTTCTTTTAGGTTGAAAGCGTTTTTTGGAAAATTTGCAAAAAGTCTTGTAAGGCGAATTAAATTCCACCACATAAAATAAGAAATATACGCAGAAAGCTGCGAAGCGTCGTTCATGTATCCGAGACGGCGGCTGTTTCTGTCGTCGGTAAGCTGGTGGCTTAAATTTTTTATCTGTTTTGGAAGAAGAACCTGCTGTTTTGGCGAAAGATTTCTGGTATCAGCAACGATTTTTCCGAAATTTTTAAGAATTTCGAGTGAATCTTCTGGAATATTTTTTAATTCAAACATTGAAACGGTTTTTGAACTTTTATTTTGAGAAAAATTGTTTTTTCTGCGGTTTTCAATATTCGCTTTTTTTTGCGGATTTTTTTTATCTTCAGTTTTCGCGTCGTTTTTCTGCGCCTTTTCTTCTTTGCGCTGTTTTTTTAATTCATTTTTTGCGGCGAATTTTGCAGAATTTTCGGCTTTATGCTGTTTTTTGCCGGAAGCTTTTTCATACCATTTTGCTTCTTCTTTTTTCATAAAATCTTCCTGATTTTGATTTTTTTTGCCCGGTTATTTTCTGTATTTTCGGATAATCATATACATTTGACTTAATTCGGAACGAATTTGCCGGATTGAATCGAGAATTTCGGCTTTTGAGTCGTAATCCATTGTTTCCCGCAAAATTTCATCCCGAGCGCCTTCAATTGTAAATTTTCGTTCGTTTATGAGATATTTTAACCGGAGAATCAAGTCAATATCTCGTTCTGTGTAAATCCTTCGTCCGCCCAAATCTTTTTTTGGAGCAAAGCCGGGAATTACTTCTTCCCAATAACGCAGAATATGAGATTTTATGCCTGTAAGCTCCTCAGCTTCGCCGATTGAATATGTCACAAACTTTCCTTTGATTTTTATTCAAACCGATTTTCCCAGCGTTTTCGGCTAGATTTCATTTCGAGCATGACTGGAATCTGGTCAAAACCTAAATCTTCACGAATCCTGTTTTTTAAGTAAGTTACGTAGCTTTCCGGAACGTTGTCCGGACTTGTTGCAAAAATTCTGAACGAAACCGGATTTGTTCCTGTTTGCGTCATATAGCGGATTTTAAAGTGGATTGCCTTGCTTGCCGGAGGCGGATAACGGAAAAGCCAGTCGTCCAAAGCCTTGTTCAGGGCAGAAGTTTCGATTTTTGTCGTAAGCTGCTTATAAAGGCGTACTGTTGTTTCCATCAACTCTTTAATTCCATCGCCGGTTAAAGCGGAAAGGCGCAGAATTGGAGCAAACTGCATTTGTCCGAACATATATTGAATGTAATCAACAGTATCCTTGTAGACTTTTTTTGTCTGCTCTTTTAAGTCCCATTTATTCAAAACAAAGATAATTCCACGGCCGCGTTCGTATGCGAGTGAACAGATTTTTTTGTCCTGGTCAGCGAGTCCCTGTTCAGCGTCAATCATCAAAAAAACAATGTCGCATTCGTCCAGAGTTTTTATTGCGCGGTTTACAGAATAATATTCAACGTTTTGCTTTACTTTTGCTTTTCGCCGGATTCCTGCTGTATCAAGAACTTCAAATTTTCGTTTGCCCCAGGTAAAACTTCCTTCAACAACATCGCGTGTCGTTCCTGCATAGTCAGAAACAATTGAATTTTGAGTGTTCGTAAGGCGGTTTGAAAGCGTTGATTTTCCAGTGTTTGGTTTTCCGACGATTGCGATTTTGATTACAGGCTCTTCGATTCCTTCTTTTACCTCAGAAAAATCGAGGCGGCTTGTAATTGCCTTTGCAAGTTCTGTTATGTGGTCGCCGTGGTCTGCCGAAATAAAAAGCAGTTCATTAAAACCGTACTGAAGATAATTCCAGCTGATGTTTTCGCCAGAACCGCCTTCGCATTTGTTCACGGCAACTACAACTTTGTTCCAATATGGCCGCAAAAGGTGAATAAATTCCTCGTCTTCTCCGGTGATTTTTCCGGCTTCGAGCAAAAGAAGAATCAAGTCTGCGCGTTTTATTACAGAAAGTGATTTTTCAACGACAAGTTCGTCCATTTCGGATTCCCGGCTTTTTAAATCGCGGTCAAGCTTAAAACCGCCGGTGTCAACAAGGTGAACAGGTTTTCCGCCAATAAAGGCAGTTCCTTCAACAGGATCTCTGGTTACGCCTGGAGTTGGATCGACAATCGCAAGCCGCTTGTGCATAAAACGGTTAAAGAGAGTCGATTTTCCTACGTTTGGACGTCCGGCAATAGCGACTGTCGGAAGGTTAATGTATGATTTATCTGGAAAAAATTTTAATTCTTCGGTTGCATTTTCATCTTTTTGACCAAATTCATCGCCTGTTTCTGAATCCGAAATTTCCTCGTTTTTTTGAATAGAGTCGTTTTCTGATGAATAAAAATCGTTGTTTTCGTTAAAAATTTGTTCGTCGGACACAATTTTCTGAGGCTTTGGTTTTGAAAAGTCCGGCTTTGATTTTTTAGCTTTTTTCATAGACCGTTATTTTACAACGAATTAAGTTGTTTTGACGAGATGCTTTTTAATTCTTTTATCGTATATTTTGAGAGAAGTTCTTTGATTTTGCAAATCATTGCTGGGCTCATGCTCAAATTTCGGATTCCCATTCCTGCAAGAACAAGGGCACTTGTTTTTCGGCTCGCCATTTCGCCGCAGACAGAAACATCAATCCCGGCTTTTTCCGCTTCGCTTATTGTGTTTTGAATCATTCTGAGAACAGCAAGATGAAATTCGTCATAAAGCGGAGCAACAGAAGCATTTTCGCGGTCAACGCCTATTGTGTATTGAGTAAGGTCGTTTGTGCCGATTGAAAAAAAGTCGCTCACTTTTGCAAGGCAGTCTGCTGTCAGAGCGGCCGCTGCGGTTTCGACCATAATTCCAATTGGAACTTTCGGGTTGAATTCGATTTTTTCGGCAGAAAGCTCATTTCGGACTGATTCTGCAATTTCCAAAGTTTTTTTTACCTGTTCAACGTCTGTTATGAGCGGAAGCATAATTTTTAAATTTCCGAAAACGCTTGCTCTGTAAAGCGCGCGCAACTGGGTTTTTAGCTGCATTGGATTTTCAAGGCTGAGACGGATTGCCCGAAGTCCCATGAGCGGGTTTTTTTCTTCGTTAATGTGAATTTCCGGCGAATTTATAAGCTTGTCGCCCCCTGCGTCCAGTGTGCGAATTGTAACTGGCTTGTCGTTCATTATCTGCAAAACCTGCTTGTACGCTTTGAACTGCTCTTCTTCATCAAAAAGGCTTGAACGCCCGCCGTTTGTTTCGCTCATAAAAAGAAATTCTGTCCTAAAAAGGCCGATTCCGTCCGCGCCTTCTTCAAGCGCGAGCTTTGCTTCTTCGACAGTTCCGATATTTGCGTAAATGTGAAATTTTACGCCGTCTTTTGTCTGAGCTTCGATGTTGCGGAATTTTTCGAGCATAAGCCTGTGAGCTTTTTCTTCGTCGATTTTTTTCTGAAAATTTTCAAGGGAAGTATTGTCCGGATTTGCAAAAACTTCCGCATTGTTGCCGTCAACAACGACAGTTTCGCCGTTTTCGATTTGAGAGGCAATGTTGTCCAATGCAAAAACAGCAGGAATTCCGTAATTTCGTGCCAAAATTCCAACGTGGCTTGAAATTCCGCCTTCGGTCAGCGCAAGACCGGCAATTTTTCGTTTTGAAAGAATGATTGTGTCGCTCGGATTTAATTGAGTTGCAACAATTACAGCTCCATTTGGAACGGTTTCGATGTTAAAAGGATGAAAGTCCAGCATATCGTCCAAAACTTTTCCAAAAATGTCATAAATATCCAGGGCGCGTTCTGCCAGATAGTCGTTTCCGCTTGAGCGAAGCTGTTTTGCGTATTTTGCTGTCTGGCGGTCGAGAACGAATTCAATATTGAGCGAATGTGAATAAAACGCTTTTTTTAGTTCTTTGATGAATTCAGGATCATTTAGCATTAAAAAATAAGTTTCGTAAAGTTGATTTTGAATTTTATTGTCTTTAGATTCGGTGATTTTTTTAGAAATATCTGTCGAAACATTTGCAAGCGATTTTTCAAAACGAGCCCATTGCTGGTTGTGGTCAGATTCTTCTATTTTTTTGCGCGGAATAACTCTCTTGACGGTTTCAGGAACAACAAAAGCCTTGCCAATGCCAATTCCAGACGAAGCCGAAGCACCTAAAAAAACGTTCATAACTGTATTTTAACTTTCGGGATAAAGCCTGTCAAATGACGTTTTTCCGGCAATTGCGGCAAAAAACTTTTTGAATAAAAAAATGCTGAATGCAATTTTGTCCGGAAAAAACTAGCCCGTGCCGGAGCAGCGCGAAGCGTCCGGCCTTGGCGGATGGAGCGAAAAGCGGAACTGCGCAGTGGACGGATTGACGGCGGTTTGCGCTCCAAAAACATTAGAAGAAACCTTAAAATCTCGACAGCGGCGGGGAATTTTTGGTATACTTTTCTATATTTTAATTATTTTGCGCTGCATTTTTGTGGCGACGGAGTTTTTTAATGGCCGATAAAGATTTGTGCCCTTGTGGTTCTGGTAAAACTTACGCTGAATGTTGTGAGCCTATTATTAAAGGAAGCAAAGACGCTCCCACTGCTGAAAGTTTGATGCGCGCCCGCTATGCTTCTTACGTAAAGCACGAAATTGACTTTATTATTAATTCTTGCGAAGAAGGCGAAAAAATTGCTGAAATTGACCGCAAGGCTACTGAACAGTGGTCAAAAGAATCTACATGGCACGGTTTAAAAATTCTTAACACTCAGAAAGGTCAGGAAGCTGATGACGAGGGTCTTGTAGAATTTGAAGCATCTTATACTGACAAAAATCATTTGAACGAAATTCATCACGAAAATGCTTACTTTAAAAAAGTGAATGGAAAATGGCTTTACGAAGTAGGCGATGTAAAACCTATGACGGTGGTCCGCGAAGGAAAAAAAATCGGCCGCAATGACCCTTGTCCATGCGGAAGTGGAAAAAAATATAAGAAATGTTGCGGCCGCTAAAAGGAATGTCCCAAAAGTATTTTTTCTGCTATTTTCGGGCTTGTCTGAAAATCTAAATATTTACAATCATTTAGAGATTGTTAGCCGAGTTTTTTTCAGAAACATCGCAGCGTCAAGCACGGCAATGGCATTTAGAGCTTATTGGGCGGTTCTTTTGTCGTAGAAGGAAGATAGAATGGCACAGATTGTTACGGGTTTTCATGCGATTGAAGAAAAAGTTCGCCGTGCTCTTGACAGCGGAAAAATCGACGGGCTTTCTCTTCAGCTTGCAAAGACTGGCCCGCGCATAAAAAAAATTCTCGAAAGCGCAAAAAAAGCCGGAATTCCGGTTATAAATACCGACAAAAATGCTCTCGACTCGCTGGTAAAAGTTTTGCCGGAAGTTGCGCGTGATCATCGTGGAATCGTAATGGTTGTCGAAGGCGCTTCTGAAAAAGCTGAAAATGATGTTGATTTTGACAGCTGGATTGCTTCTTCAAAAGCCCTGGAAAATGAAAAACAGACTGTAATTGTTTTGGACAGTGTAACCGATCCGCACAATGTTGGCGCAATAATTCGTTCCTGCGACCAGTTTGGTGCAAGTCTTGTCGTAATGCCTGCCCGTCACAGCGCAAACGATTTTTCTGATAACGAAATTATCGCCCGTTCTTCTGCTGGCGCCAGTGCTTACGTTCCTGTCAGCGTTGTAACAAATCTTGTCCGTGCGGTTCAGCAGTTAAAAGACGCTGGATTTTGGGTTTACGGGGCAGATGCTGGCGGAGAAAATATTACAAAATTAAATTTTCCTGCAAAAACCTGCATTGTAATGGGAAGCGAAGGAAAAGGAATTGCACGTCTTTTGGAAGAGCAGTGCGATTCAGTTGTTTCGATTCCAACTTGCGGAAAAATTGACAGTCTGAATGTTTCTGTTGCGGCTGGTGTGCTTTTGTATGAAGTTTATCGTCAGAAAATTTAATAAAATGTTTTTGCGTTAAAAAGAAACTGCATTATAATAAGATAAATATGAGGCCTAACTTTTTATTTGAAGACGAAAAATCTTCCGACAGCCTTACAAAGCTTTATACGCGGGATGTAGTCGTTGATTACGTAAATTTTATGGTTGCAGAGGGAATCCCGTTTTCTCTTGCAATCGTAGATATTGATAATTTTAAATACGTAAACGACACTTACGGGCATATTACAGGCGACAAAGTTCTGATTGAAGTTGCAGAAAGAATTAAAAAAGTTATTGAAGGTAAAGGTTTTGTAGGACGCTTTGGCGGAGATGAATTTTTAATTGTTTTTCCAGAAATAACCGATTATAAGGAAGTTTGGGAAAATGCCCACAAGCTCATGAATTTTATGAATTCAAACGAAATCAAGGATTTTCTTGGGCTTTATGTGACAATAACTATGGGGATAAGCCGCTTTCCTGAAGATGATTCAACTTACGAAGGCTTGCTGGAAACTGCCGACAAGGCTTTGTATCGCGGAAAAAACAAAGGCAGAAACTGTTTTATAATCTATCTGCCGGAAAAACACGCAAATATTGAACTGAAAACCGAAAAAGATCGCTCGCAAAGCTCAATGTATCTGCATTTTAACGTGTTTAGAATGCTTACGAAAATTGAAAAACTGGATACAGGCATAAAAATGCTCTTTAATTTTTTGAGTTCGTACTTTATGGCTGATCATATTTGTATTCAAAAAGGCGATAAAATCTATTTTGAAAAAGTTCATAAGCTGTCGCGCACAAAGGATTTTTTGCCGATTGACTTGTCGCTTGTTGACCACGCAATGAACGCTCCGGCGGATTTTTTTTATGTTAATCAGCTTGAAGCTCTAAATTCGTCTAATCAAACCGAACTTGCCAGCCAGTATTCTGCTCAGCGGATAAAGGCGGCTTTTGCCTGCAAAATTGCAAAGGCGGAAGATGGAGAGCTTGTTATTCTTCGTGTTGACTCGACCATAAAGCGAATTTGGCAGCACGGCGAAATGGACATTTACATTACGACAGCTAAAGTTTTGGAAATGCTCTATAACAGCGGCAGATTTGTTTTGGAATAATTTAGTTTGTTGAATGTCAAATTTTGAAAAGAATAACAGGTTTTTGTTGACGTAAATCATGCTTTAAAAATAGAGTCCAAACAGAATGTCTGCAAGATTTACGTCTGTTTGCCGGATTAGTAGGCTGGGTTTTAGTTTAAAAATTTTTTTACTGTTTCGGCGATTTTGTCGTCCTTGCAGTCTTTGAAGAAGAGGTCGCTGAATTTTTCGCCGGCAAATGCTCCTTTTACGAGTTCTTTGTCGAGAGATTCGAGAATTTCTGTAAATGGCTTGAATGCGGCTTCGCGCACGCCGTCAAGAATTTTTTTGTTGCGCTGTTCTGGAACTGCGCGTTCTTTTGGATAACCGCCGCCGAAATTTTCTGAAAAAAGTTTTTCAAAAATATATTCGAGATTTAAATCTCCGCCCCAGCCAAAACCGAGCGCAAATGGAAGTGAAATTGCGTTTCCGTCGTTAATTTGTGCAAAAGTGTAGGCATCGAGAGGGCTTGCAACGTGTCCGCAGATTACGCCAGGAAAACTGTTAAGCGCGAGCATTGCTCCTTCGCCAGTGCCACATCCTGTTACGACAAAATCAGCTGCCTTTGAGTTGAGGAGTGTTGCTGCCAGAATTCCGTTTTGAACGTAAGTGAGCTGTGCTTTGTCGTCTGCACTGTACATTCCGTAGTTTACAACTTCAAAACCATGTGCGTCGGCAACTTTTTTGAGCGCATTAAAAATAACTGCGTTTTTTGCAGCCTGAGAATTTTCGTTGATAAGAGCAATTTTCATATTGAACCTCACAATTTTTTTATAACAGATTGAGTCTAACAAAAAAAATGAAAAATTTCATCAATGGAATTGGAATTTTGTAATTTTAATTTTGCGGCAAGGATTGGAGCAGCGCGAAGCGTCCGGCTTTTGCCGGATGTAGCGAAGAGCGGAACTGCGGAAAGCCTGGTTTTTGCAAAGCAAAAAGCCGCCCTTATTTTAGAAATTTTTCTTTTATCTGCTCGATATTTTCGCATTTTAGCTCCTTGGCGAGGGCAAATTCTTGTTCGGCAAGGTCATTTTGGCCGTTTTTTAAGTATGCGACTCCGAGATATGCGTGGATTACGGCGATTTTCGGCGCGAACTCTGCGCCTTTTTTAAGGCTTTCGATTGATTTTTCGAGGGAGTTTCCTTCTTCGAGGTAGAGCATGCCCAGACTTGCCCATCCTTCGCCTTTTTGTTCGTTCATTTTGATGGCGTTTTTGTAGGCTTCTTCGGCTTTTTGGTAATTTTTTAAGGTTTGCCAGTCCATTCCGAGTGTAACGTAATTCCGGTAATCCGGTTTTTTTTCGAGTGATTTTTCCATCCAGATTGCCGCGTTCTCAAAATCCTCTTTAGCTGAATAAATGTTTGAAATAAAGGCAAAAATCAATTCATCGGAATAGCGGGTCTGTTTTTCGAGAGCTTCGTTAAAAAGTTCGAGCGCCTGGTCATATTTTCCGGCTCCGTAAGCGGTGACTGCCTGCTGTACGCTTGAATCTCCAGGCTTTGTGCACGAAAAAAATAAAACAGGACTAAAAAGAATAGCGCTTGAAATAAAAATTTTTCTTAATTTTTTTAACATAAGGTAAGAATAACAGTTTTGCAATTGTAAAATCAACATCGGCACTTTATAATTGAATGAAATGACTAATTTGTTACCAATTGCCAGCGGAAAAGGTGGTGTCGGAAAAAGTTCCTATGCTGTAAACCTTGCGACAGTTCTGGCTCAAAAAGGAAAAAATGTTATTCTTGCGGATTTGGATTTTGGCGGAGCGAATTTGCATACTTTGCTCGGCTTAAAAAACAATCGCGCCGGTCTTGGCAATTTTATTTATCGTCAGACTGAAGATTTTTCTTCTCTTTTGCAAGGAACGCAGATTCCCGGTTTGAAGTTTATTGCGGGCGACTGTATGTATCCAGGAACTGCAAATATGGACAATTCGTCAAAACGCAGGATCATAAAGGCTCTTAACGCTCAGGAAGCAGATTATGTAATTTTGGATTTGGGAGCTGGAACAACTTATAACACTCTGGACTTTTTTCTGCTCACATATAATTCGCTTTTGGTAACAACGCCCGAATTGACTTCGATTTTGAATGCGTACAGTTTTTTGAAGGCGGCGGTTTTCCGGTTCTTTATGAGGCAGTTTAAGGCAAAGAGTCCGGAAAGGGAATTTATAAACGGGTATTTGAAAAGTGCGGAAACTGGCAGCGATGCGGATTTTGTTGAACTTGTCAAAAAAATCTGCAAAAATTTTCCAGAGACCGGAAAATCTGCAAAAACAGAGCTTTTAAAATATAGACCGCAAGTTATATTCAACCAAGGACAAAATTCTGCCGATTTAGAAATGGCAAAGAGATTGCGTTCGCTTATTCAAAAAAAACTTGGCATAAATATGGATTTTGTCGGTTTTTTGCCAAAAGACGAACAGGTGAGTTTTTCAGTTGCCTTGAGAAAGCCTCTGGCACTTGCAAATCCGGGTTCTGGTTTTGTGAGGGGAATTGAAACTTCTGCGGAAAGAATTATGATTCACTCTTACAGATACAACGAACTCAACGGTTTTGAAGCAGATGATATTTCGAAAGATAAGGATTTAAAGATTCTTGATAAAGAATTTACGGCTGCATCGGCAGAAAAATAGATGCTGACGCGGTAATTTTAATGGGAGCAAAACAAATGGATTTACAGCTTATTTTAGATTCAGTAAAAGAAACCAGCGATTTATCTCAAAAATATTTTTTGGATTTGGGAAATTTATTTCCATCGCTTTTGAATAAAGAAATAAGCCCTTCGCTTAGAAATTTACAGGCGGTTATTAAAGAATTAAGCGAAAATAACGAAAAATCGACTGCGGCAGAAAAAGAAGTTTTTAGCAATTCACAAGATAAATACAAACCTTTTCTCGACCAGCTCAACAGCAAAATCGAAACTCTCTCGGAGCTCGACAAATTTATTGCCGGCGTAAAAGAAGATTCTGAACAAATGGAGCTTATTGCCTTGAATGCAATGGTAATTTCGATAAAATCAGGCGAAAAAGGCCAGGCATTCAGCCGTATTACGGAAAATTTGCAGCGTCTTTCTAACGATATGTTCCAGTATTCTGACCAGCTTTTGGCGGAAGAAAAACAGCTTATTGAACACATAAATAAACTTAAGGATATTTTTTCTGGAATTTTGGCTTCGCAGGAAAATGTTTCGACAAGCGGAAACGCAGGTTCTCAGAAAATTGAGTCAATCATCAGTTCGATTTCTGCTCCTCTTTCGGCAATGGACGGCGACATTGAGTTGATTTATCCTCCGATTCAGAAAGCGATGGAAAATTTGCAGCTTCAGGATATTATTCGCCAGGGACTTGAACACGTGACAGCCTGCCTTAAGGAAGTAAAAACTCAGACAGAAGTTCCTGGAAGCGATGAAGAACTTGATTCGGTTTGCTTTAACATTGCGCTTTATGAACTTTGCGTCGATGTTTTGAGCGATATTATAAATTATGTTTCTAAAGGCTTTGTCGAGTTTGACGAAAAATGGAACGATGTAACAGAAAAACTTGAATCAATTAAATCTCAAAAAAATAATTTTTCGGCCCGTTTTTTGGACGAAACTTCTGGAAGCGAAGAAAATATTGCAGCTCGCCTTTCTGCGGTAATCGGCAGGTTTAAGGAGATGATGGACGGTTTTAACAGTTATCATCTTGTTCAGAAAGATTTGCTCCACGTAACTCAGAGCATAAACGAAAAAGCTCGCACAATGTACACGGTTTTTGGAAATCTTCGCCCTGTTATGAGCAGACTGCATCACGTGCGCATTTTGCAGCAGATTGAAGTTGCAAAAAACGAAGCGATAAAACAGGTAAAAGATTCTGTAACGGACATGGACAACTTGATTAACTCTTCAAACTTGTCTCTCGATTCTATGGAAAAACTTTTGTCTGTATTTATTCACGAAGCATCGAATCTTCTTGTTGAATTTAACAATTCTATTACAAAAGACAATCAGAGCATGATGGATTTGCGCAAAGAAAAAACTGAGTTTTTTGATGAGCTTCAGATTACACAGAAAAATCTTTACGAAATAATCGCTCATTTTGATGTTTTCCCTGAAGGTTTTGACGAAAAATGCAGACTCGTGGCGGAAGATCTTTCTGGAATAAACAATCTGAACCTTAAATTAAAAAAATGCCGCGACGATTTGTCTGAGCAGGTAAAAGAGCTTTCGTCTGTGCGTTCAAGACTTTTTGCAGCGAAAAATATTTCTGAATGGAACATAAAAAATTCAAAATTTAGCGAAATTATAAATCATTTTACGATTACGGCTCATAAAGAAACAGCCGGAAAGATCGGCGGTTTTGAAATTGAACATGGAGCAGAGCAGGGAGAAATCACTTTCTTCTAATTTTTTACATGAACCGCTATTTTGACCTTCATTTTAATAGAAATATTGTTACTCTTTATCCTGGAGAATATTGGTCTTCGACAGGCCCTGAGATGATCTCCACTGTTTTGGGGTCATGTGTAAGCATTGCCCTTTTTGATCCGATTGCAAAAGTCGGCGGAATGAATCATTTTATGCTTGCAAGGGACTCTAATTTGGATATTGACGGTTCTCAGGACAGACGTTTGGGCCGTTTTGGAGAATACGCAGTTGAGATGCTTGTTGCCGACATGGAAAAAAAAGGCGCATTGTTAAAAAGATGCTTTGCAAAAGTATTTGGCGGAGGAAATATATTTAATTCTTCTGAGCCTCAGAGCGGAAGATCTCTTGTCGGGGCTGCAAATATTGATTTTGCATTCGAATATTTAAAATCTCACAACGTTGAGATAAAAAGTTCTGACACTGGCGGAAATTTGCCACGGAAGATTTTTTTTGATCCGGTTAACTCAAAAGTATTTTTAAAGCACATAGATTCGCACAATCCGGACGATGAGGATTCCATAAAATCTAAAGAGCAAAAATATCTAGAATACCTTGCAGAATTAAACCGTCTTGCAAAAGGCTTGTAAAATTTTAAAGCTAAAAATTAGCTTTTTTAGAAACTTCTTCAAATGCTTTTTCGACATCGGCCTCGATATATGAAAGAATTTTTTCTGGATTTAAAATCAAAATAAAAGATTCTTCACGGCGCGCAACCGATTTTACAAAATCCTGCCCTTCTTTTATTCCATAGTCTTTTGAGTCGGCTTGAATTATGTTGAGCCGGCTCACGACATCAACTTTGTCGGCGAGAATTCCAAGCAAGACCGGTTTTTCGTTTTTTTGAGGAATTTCCATTATGATTACCTGAGTTCCCGTTAAATCGTCAGAAACTTCAAAACCAAATAACTTACGCAAATCGGCAATTGAAACCACTCCGCCACGCACATTCATCACGCCTTTTAAGTAAGGCAAGGAATTTGGAATTGGAGTGATTGTTTCAAATTCAAAAACTTCTTTTACATACTTGACTGGAAGAGAAAACATTTCATCTTTTAAATTGAACGAAAAAAACGATTCTGTAGAAAAATGACTTTCATTCATAATTTGACGTCTCCTAAAACTGACGATAGAATTATTATACAAGAAAATTTGCAAAATTTGAAATTTTTAGAATTCTCTTGCAAATGATAGAAATTGCTTTGGGGAGCTTAGTTTGGCTGCAAAAAAAGAAAAAAAATCAAATATTATAAAATGGACGGAAACCGCCGGAATTGAATCTGCTGAGAAGCTAAAGATCGAACTGCAAAAAGCGATAGACGAAAATCCGCTTGTTTTTATTGATTTAAGTGAGCTTGAAGATATTGATCTTTCGGGAATTCAATTGATTTTGGCCGCAAAAAAAGAAGCTGATGCCAAGAAGAAAAAATTTTTGTTAAAGGACAATATTCCTCCTGCAATTTTAGAATACGTTTGTGGCTGCGGAGTTTCTTTTGAAGATTTAATCGACAAAACAGAATCAAAATCGGAGGAGAGTAAAAATGCTTGAACAAATCAGCTCAGTTTTTCTTGAAGAGGCAAATGAACTTTTGGACAATCTCGAAGAACAGCTTTTGACGCTTGAGGAAAATCCTGCCGATTCAGAAACAATAAGCGCTGTTTTTAGGGCGATGCACACAATAAAAGGCTCATCGGCAATGTTCGGATTTAATTCAATTTCTGAATTTACGCACGAAGCCGAGTCCGCAATGGATCAGGTTCGAAACGGGATTGTTCCTGTTTCAAATGAACTTATAGATTTGCTGCTCAAAGCTCGCGATCATATTCGCTTTATGCTCGATGCCGGTCAGGAAATTACGCCGGAAATCATGCAGACCTCGCAAACTTTAATTCTTGCTTTTAAAACTTACGTTGCTAGAAATGGCGGAACTGTTTCAGAAGATGCGGCAAATTTGACCGGAAATCCTTCCCAAAAGCAAAATCCTGCCGCAAAACCAAAAGAACCGGATTCGACTTACCGAATAAAATTTAGACCAAGCAAAAAAGTTATGCAGAACGGAACTCGCCCTGAGCTTTTGGTCAAAGAACTTTCAGAAATGGGAAATGCGACTGTCGTTTCTTTTTATGATTCTTTGCCGGAACTTTCAAAGCTTAACGCAGAAGAATGTTATTTTTCGTGGGATATAATTCTTACGACACAAAAAACGGAAAATGATATTAAAGATGTTTTTATTTTTTTGGACAATGAATCTTCATTCACCGTCGAAAAAATCGAATTGAATCCGGGCGAAAATCACAGAATTGGTGAAATTCTCATTGACCGAAACGATGTTTCTAAAAACCAGATTGATTCGGTTATGCAGGAACACAAGCAGCTTGGGCAGATTCTCGTAGAAAAGCAGCTTGTTTCTAACCAGCAGATTAAGTCGGCTTTGGCAGAACAGCAGCATTTTAAGGCAATGAACGGCGAAAATCCTGTGTCAGGCTCATCGCCTTCTCAGAGTTCAATTCGTGTAAGTTCTGAAAAACTGGATTCTCTCGTAGATTTAATTGGCGAACTTGTAACTTTTAATGCGCGTCTTGAGCAGCTTGCAATAGAAAAAGATTTGCCTGTTTTAAAAAATTTGAGCGAGCAGAGCTCGCGGCTTGCGGTTTCTTTGCGAGACACTTCCCTCGAGATTCGGATGCTGCCAATTGGAACGCTCTTTACAAGATTCCGCCGCACTGTTCGTGATCTTGCTGAACAGCTCGGAAAACAGATTGATTTGGTTATTGAAGGAGCAGAAACTGAACTTGATAAGACTGTTGTTGAAAAACTCAACGATCCGCTTCTTCATTTAATCCGAAATTCTGTAGACCACGGAATTGAACTTCCTGTTGAGAGAATTGCAAACAAAAAAAATCCTAAGGGAACTGTAACTCTTTCAGCAAAACATCAGACTGGAGCGGTAGTAATTACTATTTCTGACGATGGAAAAGGCCTGGATAAAGAGGCGATCAGGAAAAAAGCAATAGAAAAAAAATTGATTTCGGAAGAGGAGAAAATCTCTGAATCGGAAATTTTTCATCTTATTTTTCAGCCGGGATTTTCGACTGCAAAACAGGTTTCAAATATATCAGGCCGTGGCGTCGGCCTTGATGTTGTAAAAAAAGACGTGCTCTCGCTTGGAGGCTCTGTTTCGATTGAGTCAAAACCGAACAAAGGCACAAGTTTTATTCTAAAAATTCCGCTTACGCTTGCAATTATCGACGGAATGCTCACTCAAGTAGGAAACACAAAGTATATAATTCCTGTAAGTACGATTTCTGAATGTCTTTTTTTTGAACAGACTGGCAAAAAAGCCGAAACTCTTTTTCCTCATACGCTTGTTCACGGAAAAGACATTCCTTGCATTGATTTGCGGAAATTTTTTAAGATTCCAGAATCATATTTAAAGAAGAAAGAAGTTGTTACAATAAATTCTCAAGAAGGGCAGGTCGGAATTATTGTCGATAAAATTTTGGGAAGTCATCAGACCGTAATCAAGCCTCTTGGAAAACTTTACCAGAATTGTCTTGGAATAAGCAATTCGACAATTTTGGGAGATGGTTCTGTAGCTCTAATTCTCGATGTCTATAAATTGGCTGATTTAGTCAATTCAAAAGAAACAGGAAAAAAATAATGTGCGAAATTGGATTTTTTGCTCCTGCAGAGCTGACAGATTCTCAGTTTCATAAACTTTCCAAATTTATTCATACAAATGTTGGGATAAAAATGCCGGACGAAAAACGGCTTATGGTTCAGTCCCGCCTTGCAAGCCGCTTAAAAAGCCTAAAAATGAACAATTTTGACGACTATTTAAAATTTGCTTTTTCAAACACTCCGGAAGGAAATGAAGAAATTGCTCTTATGATAAATGCGGTTACGACGAACCTGACAAATTTTTTTAGGGAAAATGTGCATTTTGAGTATTTAACCAATGTTGTTCTTCCAGAACTTGCACAAAAAAATGAAAAAAAAATTGAACTTTGGTCGGCGGGATGTTCAAGCGGACAGGAACCTTACACGCTTTCTATTGTTTTGCAGGAGTTTATGAGAAAAAATCCAGGCAAAATAGAAGATTATTCAATTCTTGCAACGGATATTTCGTCAAAAGTTTTGGATAAGGCGCTTGATGCGGTTTATCCGATGTCGGAAGTAGAAAGTTTGAGCTATGACTTAAAAAAACGATATTTTTTTAAAAGCAAAGATTTAACAAATCCTTGCGTGCGTTTAAAACCGCAAATTCGTGAAAAAGTTGTTTTTGAAAGGCTGAATTTTATGGATTCGGTTTATCCAAAAACCACTCAAAAAAATGCGATTTTCTGCCGGAATGTGTTGATTTATTTTGACAAAGCAACTCAGGAGAGCGTAATCCGCAAACTTTTGCAGCATTTAGTTCCGGGAGGATACTTATTTCTCGGACATTCGGAGACGGTTTTCGGAATGGAGTTGCCGTTAAAAACGGTTGGACCGACAATTTTTAAAAAAGAGTAAAAAAAGTAAAAATAGGCGGGCTTAAATTCGGTTTTGTGAATAAGCGCAGAATTTGAATTTTTTCCTGACAAAAAACGGACAAAAAAAATGATTATAAAAGTTTTGGTAATTGACGATTCTTCGCTCGTAAGACAGACCTTGTCGCAGGTTCTTGAAACAGATCCAGAAATTCATGTAATTGGAACAGCTACTGATCCGATTGTTGCTGTTCACATGCTTCAAAATGAACGCCCAGACGTAATTATTTCCGACATTGAAATGGCCCGGATGGACGGACTTACTTTTTTGCGAAAGATGAATGAAACAATTGACCCGATTCCAATCGTAATCTGTTCTGCACTCGTAAAAAATAATTCTCCGGAAGAGTTAAAGGCCTATGATCTAGGTGCATGCAAAGTTATTTTAAAGCCGTCTTTTCAAACAAAACAGTTTCTCGAAGAGTCAAAAATTCGTCTTTGCGATGCGGTAAAATCTGCATACAGCTGCACTGGAAAAATCAAGCAGCTGATTCCTTCTCAGGCGATGTCACATTCTTCTGCTGTAAAAAAATCATCTGTTCAAAAAAACGAGGAAGTTTTTAACCTTGCAGAAAACGACATTCAAAGGCGGTCTGTTGAACCGAAGTATACTGCCGATGTTATTATGAAAAAGCCTGATATTCAGATTGCAAATTCTCTCGGAGTTTCTGAGCCAGTTGTCGTGGTTGGCGCAAGTACAGGCGGAACTGAGGCTTTAAAAGACTTTTTGGGCGCTTTGCCGGAAGATTGTCCTGGAATGGTCGTTGTTCAGCATATGCCAGAGCACTTTACACAGGCTTTTGCCGAAAGATTGGACAGACTTTCAAAAGTCACCGTAAAAGAAGCTGCAAACGGCGATGTTGTAAAAGTTGGAACGGTTTTGATTGCTCCAGGAAACAGTCATCTGCTTTTAAAGAGAGAAGGAAATTCATACTTTGTTGAAATAAAAGATGGTCCCCTTGTAACAAGGCACAGGCCTTCTGTCGATGTTCTTTTTCGTTCTGCTGCGCGATATGCCGGAAAAAATGCAATCGGCGTAATAATGACCGGAATGGGAGACGATGGTTCTCACGGAATGAAGGAAATGCACGACGCCGGAGCCTACAATATTGCCCAGGACGAAAAAACAAGCATTGTCTGGGGAATGCCGGGCGAAGCCGTAAAAGCCGGAGCCGTCGATAAAGTGCTGCCTTTGGACAAAATCGCGGAAGAAGTCTGCACAAAAGCAAAAATTATGCATATGAATTTTAATCATATAAAAACGTGTTATTAAAACAGAAAATGAGTAATTAAATGGTAGAATGTAAATAAGTTTGTATTGCAACTTAAGGAGATGAACTAAATATGTCGAAAAAAATTCTTGCAGTTGATGATTCTGTTTCTATAAGGAAGAGTATTTCTTTTATTTTGGGTCAGGAAGGCTATGAAATTGTAGAAGCCGAGGATGGAGTTGACGGACTGGCAAAAGCAAAGGCTGATAAATTCAATTTAATCATCACAGATATAAATATGCCGAATATGGACGGAATTGAGTTTACAAAAGAACTCAGAAATACCAACGGTTATAAATTTACGCCGATAATCGCCCTTACAACAGAAAATCAATCGTCAAAAATGGAAGAAGGCAAGGCTGCAGGAGCTACAGGCTGGATTGTAAAGCCATTTACTTCAGAAAAACTTATTGCCATAGTCAAAAAAATAATCGGATAGAAAATGTCTTTTAGTGAGAGGTCTTTATGAAAAGTATTCGCCATGCAGTTACCGGATTTGTAGCACTTGTTTCAGTATTTTTAGGAATTTCGTTAGCTGGAATTTCAATATTTTTTGCCAGCGATGCAGTAGATATTACATCAAATCATGGAATAAGCGCTCTTATTTATACGACAAAAGAACTTATAGTTGAAGAAATTCAAGCAAATCTTGATGTTGTAAAGGCTCTTGCAACCCGCGAAGATTTACGCTCAAACCTCTCTATAAGGGAAAAAGCTCTTATTTTAAAAGGTTCTGAAAAGAATTTTTCTGGGGCAAATTATTTTGTTTTGGCAGACAAGGATGGACACGGATATACATCGAACGGAAACAGATGCGAGATTAGTGAACGCGAGTATTTTAAACAGGCTATAAACGGAAAGCCTTCAGTTGACGGTCCTGTAATTGCAAAAACGACGGGCGCGCTTGCGCTTTATTTTGCAGTTCCTCTGCGTGACGAAAAAGACAATATTTCTGGAATTCTTGCAATGAAGACAGATACAAGTCTTTTGGACGAGTTTACGGAAGATATGGATTTTGTTAAGGGGACAGAATCTTTTATAATCAACAGAAAAGACGGAATTTTGATTGCAAATACCATTGCGGCCGCAAAAGGCAGCAACTCAACTTTCGAAGCGCTTTCAGTGGAAAATAACATTTTTAAAAGTCTTGCCACTATTAGCAAAAAGATGATGAATGGTGAATCTGATATTGAAAAAATAAAATTTCACGGCCAAAAGTATTACACCGCTTACTCTTCAATTGGAGATGAAAAAATTTCGACAGACTGGGCATTTTCAATTATGGTTCCAGAAAAAGCGTTTATGAGTTCCGTTGATATGATGAAAATCCTTATGTTTGTAGTAACTCTGATTTTTGTTGTAGGTTCAGTGGTTATTTCATGGATTTACGCCTCATCAATTTCAAAACCGCTCAATAGCATACGTGATGCGCTTGCAAGCATTTCGAACGGAGATCTTGTTATAAAGGAAAAAGATTTAAAGCTTGTTGAAAAACTCAGAAAGCGTAAAGATGAACTTTGTGATATGAGCATTGCGCTTTCGAACATGGTTACCTCGCTTATAAAAACTATTCAGTCTGTGCGCGAAGCCGCAATGAACGTTCGTGCAGGCGGTGAACAGCTTTCTTCTTCGAGCCAGGCTGTTTCTTCCGGGGCAAGTGAACAGGCCGCTTCTACTGAAGAAATGAGCGCAACAATGGAGCAGATGACGAGCAATATTCGTCAGACGGCTGATAACGCGACAAAAACAAGCCAAATTGCCGCAAAAACGAATGCAGACAGTGAGGCTGGAGGTCTTGCCGTAAACGAGGCTGTAGAAGCTGTAAAAACAATTTCTGAAAAAATCGGGGTAATCGAAGACATTGCCGGACAGACAAATATGCTTGCTCTTAACGCTGCAATTGAAGCTGCTAGAGCAGGAGATGCTGGAAAAGGCTTTGCGGTTGTTGCAAGCGAGGTTAGAAAGCTTGCAGAACGCACACAGGCATCTGCTGCAGAAATCAGTGAAATTTCTGTTCATACTTTGGCAACTGCAGAAAACGCAGGAAAAATGATTGGCGGGCTGGTTCCTTCAATCGAAGAAACTTCAATGCTTATTCAGGAAATTGCTACAGCAAGCCGTGAGCAGGATAACGGAGCGCAGCAGGTTTCTACGGCAATTGTTCAGCTTGACAGCGTTGTTCAGCAAAATGCAAGTGCTGCCGAAGAAATGGCTGCTATGGCGGAAGAACTCAGTTCTGAAGCGCATAAACTTGTTCAGACGATTGCATTCTTTAAAACTCCGGACGAGTTTAATCAAAATGTGGCAGAAACCGAAGAAATACTTAAAAATTCTGTAGAAAAAACGGAAGAGCAAAAAAAACAGAAAAAGGAAGACAAAACTGAATTTGAAAATTCTGCTGAAAAAAAGGTAGTTGAAGAAAAAAAAGAAGAAAAAATTTCTGAAAAACCGAAAGACAATCCGATTTCGGGAACTGTTGTTCGAAAAACAACTGCCGATTTAATAAAAGACGCAGATTTTGAGGAATTTTAAACGCAGATGAAAAATTCATTTTTAACGTTTTTATTAGATTCAAATATTTGCGCAGTAGAAATTACAAATGTTCTCGAAGTTCTGAATTATGGAAATTTTACGATAATTCCTGGTGCAAAAAATTATATTGAAGGACTGATTTATTCTCGCGAGCAGGGAATTACGGTTATCAATTTGAGAAAAAAATTCGGCTTAAAAGAAAAAGAGCCGGACAAAAGTACTAAAATTATCGTTATTTCCGTAAAAAAAGAGGAAGAAGAGAGCGAAAAAATAACGCTTTATGGTTTGGTTGCAGACCAAGTTTTGGACGTGCAGAATCTTGAAGAAGAAGATGATGTTGAGTCAAAATGCAAAAGTTCAATCCCTAAAGAAAATATTAAAAAAATCTTGAAATTCGAAGATAAAAATATTTTTATTCTTGGTCTTGAAGATTTGTAAATAATTTGTCAGAATTCAACGAGCGCTTTTTAAGGCGAAATAATTTTGTTAAATATGACGGCGTAATTTTATTGACCTTACAAAGTCATTTTTATATCTTTAAAGTAATAATTATTGGAGGCTATAAAAAAATGGCAAAAGCATTTGAAATGAAAGACTTTGACCTTACTGGCAAAGTAGCTTGGATTACAGGCGCTTCTTATGGCATCGGTTTTGCAATTGCAAAAGCATTCCATGCTGCTGGCGCAAAAATCGTTTTTAACGACCGTGGACAGGAACAGTTGGAAAAAGGTTTTGCAAACTACAAAGAAAACGGAATCAACGACGTACACGGATATATCTGCGATGTTACAAAAGAAGATCAGGTTATTGAAACTGTTAAAAAAATCGAAAAAGATGTTGGCGTTGTAGATATTCTTGTAAACAATGCTGGAATTATCAAGAGAATCCCGATGACAGAAATGTCTGCAGAGGACTTCCGCGCTGTAATCGATGTAGACCTTAACGCTCCATTCATCGTTTCAAAAGCAGTAATTCCTGGAATGATTAAAAAGGGACACGGAAAAATCATCAACATCTGTTCTATGATGTCTGAACTTGGACGCGAGACTGTATCTGCATACGCTGCTGCAAAGGGCGGACTTAAAATGCTCACAAAGAACATCTGTTCTGAGTACGGCGCAGACAACATCCAGTGCAACGGAATCGGACCTGGATACATTGCGACACCGCAGACAGCTCCTCTCCGCGAGAAGCAGCCTGACGGCTCACGCCATCCGTTCGACCAGTTCATCTGCGGACGCACACCGGCTGGACGCTGGCTTGACGCAGAGGAACTCGCAGGACCAGCTGTATTCTTGGCTTCTGACGCTTCAAACGCAGTAAACGGACACATCCTTTACGTAGACGGCGGAATCCTTGCATACATCGGAAAACAGCCTAAGTAAGCAGTAATGCAATAATTTGAAAAGCCCTTCGGTTTTGCAATCGAAGGGTTTTTTTATGAAAAATTTAAATGCAAAACAGATATTTTATGCGTTAGCGATTGCAGTGGTTGTCTGGCAAGTGCGAAGCACCGGAGGCGCGTTAGACGCCGTAGCCACGGAAAGCGCGGCCTGTGTGTTTTTTAGTGCGGAATTGTGTTTTTTTTATGTTTTTGCCGCCATTTGGCTGGCGGGCAATGCCGTTTTTGATTTTTTTGAGCAGTTACAGGAAACGCCCAAAATAAAAAAAGCGACAGATTTATTATCCATCGCTTTTTAGAAAATTATATTTTGTGGCTGCAAATTGTTAGCTGGTTGCTAGCGGACAGTTAGACTTCTTCGGCGCTGCTCTTAAAGCAGGCAATGCCTTCGGCCATGTATTTTTCGCGGAGCTTTTGGCAGATTGCGATTATTTTTTCAGCCTCTTCTTCCTGACAGTAAATTATGTACATTATGTTGAGCTGTGGCCAAATTGCGTCTCCGAGGCGTGGATTTGAATAGCCGGCTCCCATTACGTTTGCCAGTTTTGTGTAACGGGCGGCGACTTTCTGTTCCTTAAATTCTTCCATAAAGTCTTCTTCGAGCGCCTGGGAAGTAATAATTTCCAGCCGTGTCAATTTTCCGGCGTGTTTTCTGATATTTTCGATATATGACATTTTATTCTCCATAAAGACCTCCTCTCCGACTTTTGTTTTTATTTATTGCCGGACTGTTTTGTTTCAATTGCCTTTTGCTTTGCGGCTTTTTTTGCGGCCTTTTTAAGCCGTCGGCTATTAAAGATATAGTAAATTGACGGCATAATAAAGAGCGTCATTAACGAACCGAATGTCATTCCTCCGAATACTGTGAGTGAAATTGGTTGCATTGAAGACGAGCCTTCTCCTGGGAAGAATGCCATTGGAGCAAGCGAGATTACGGTTGTCAATGTTGACATAAGAATTGGGCGCAGGCGGTTGCGTGCTGCCTGAATACATGCTTCTTCGAGTTCGTAGCCACGTTTTCTAAGAAGGTTTGTGTAGTCAACAAGAACAATACCGTTGTTTACAATTGTTCCGACAAGAACCAGAACGCCCATGATTGTAATTACGTTAAGTTGGTTTCCAGTGAGCGCATAAATTGTCATTACGCCGATAAACGACAATGGAATTGTAAGAATTACAATGAACGGGTCGAGCATTGATTCAAACTGAGATGCCATTACTACGAATACGAGGAAGGCTGCAAGAATGATAACAAGGCCGAAGTTAAACACTGCTTCCATCATGTCTTCGAGGTCGCCAGAATAACTGATAATTACGCCGTCTTCTTTTGTAATGTTCTGTTCGATAAGTTTTACAACTTCTTTTTGAACATCGCCGATAGAAAGTCCTTCGTTTGGCTTTGCAGTTACGTGAATGATTCGCGACTGATTTTCGCGGAAAATTGTAACAGGAGCGGTTGATTCTTCATAATGCGCAAAACTTGAAAGAGGAATTCTCTTTCCGCTTGAAGTTACCATGGAAATTGAGTCGAGATCGCCAAGTCGTTCGCGGTCTTTTTCCGAAACGCGGACAACAACATCAATATCGTCTCCGTTTTTTGTAAACCGGCTTGCGGTTTTTCCGTTGATTACGCCTGCTATTTCTGAACCGACTGTATAAACGTTAAGTCCGAATTCCTGCATTCTGTCGCGGTCAAAAATAATATTTGCCTGTGGAAGTCCGTCTTCAAGGTCTGAATCTACTTCGCTTACCCAGTCTTTTCCTTTTTCTTCGAGAACTTTGCGAACTTGGCGTGAAGTTTCCATTACAAGATCCAGATCGTCTGATTTAATGTTTACAGATACACCGGAAGAACTTGAAGCGCTGTTTGCATTTGCGGCAAAACTCAAGGTTGCTCCTGGGAACATTGTAAAGTATTTTCTGAGCTTTGCTTTTGCTGTTTTTTCGTTGTCGTATCCTGGCAGACGGTCTTTTGGTTCGTACAAGCTGAATGTTACAGAACCTGTATTTGTTTCTGATGATGAAGAAATCATGCTTGTTCCGCCGACTGTTACGCTTGAATATTTAATGCCTTTTAATTCTTCGAGAGCCATTGTTTCAAATTCGCGGATAACATCTTCCGTAATTGAAAGTTTTGTTCCTTGCGCAAGTTTAAAGTCCACTTCAACGCTGTTAGCAGCAGAGGCCGGCATAAAGACGAATCCAACTAGTTTAATTGCGCCCATTGAAACAAAGAAGAGAACAACAATTGCCGCAATAAATGTTTTTCTGTGGTGAAGTACAAATGCAACTCCTGACGCATATTTTTCATCAAGTTTGTCAAAGAAGTTGTTAAAAAACTTGTTTATGGCATAAGCAAAACCTCTGCCTTCGTTTCTTGTTCCGCCGACTTTAGATACATATTTTGAACACAAAACCGGAACCAAGGCAATGGCAACGACAAGAGAAGACATAAGCGAGAAAATGATTGTGTATGCCAAATCGTTGAACATCTGTCCCATCATGCCCAATTTTTTCTGAAAAACAAGCATTGGAAGGAAGATACAAACAGAAGTCAAGGTTGAACCCATGATTGAAGTAACCATTTCCTGTGAACCAAGAATCGCTGCAACCTTTGGTTTTGCATCGCGCTGAATATAAGAGTAAATATTTTCAAGAACTACAATCGAGTTATCTACAAGCATACCAATACCTAGCAAAAGTCCTGCCATAGAAATCATATTGATTGTAATTCCTTTTAAGTACATACAGACGAGTGTAATCAAAACAGAAAGCGGAATTGAAAGTCCTACGATAAGCGTTGATTTTAAGCTTCGAAGGAAGATGAAAAGGACTGCAATTGCTAGCAAAGCACCCTGAACTACCGAATTTACAACTTCGTTGATTGTCTGAGAGATGATGTCTACAGTGTTTGAAGTTTCGAGAATTTCAACGTCTGCAGGAAGTTCCGTCTGAATCTTTGGAAGCTGTTTGCGTACGTTTTTTGCAGCCTGAACAGAGTTTTTGCCTGACTGTTTTGTAAGCATAATCATTACACAAGGACTGCCGTCAAGATATGCAAGTGTGGATTCGTCCTTGTATCCATCGTAAACGTCTGCAATGTCGCGGAGACGGATTGTACGAACTTCGTAGTCTGAGCCTGCTTTGTAAGAAATTACAGTGTTTTTAAGGTCTTCTATGCTTTTGTATTTACCATCGTTTTTGATTGTATAATTTATATCTCCAGAAGTGATTGTACCGCCAGAAGACTGAATGTTCTGAACTCCAATCATCTGCGCAACTGTGCTGATTGTAAGCCCATAGGCTTCAAGCCGGTCTCGCGGAATGTCTACGTTGATTGATTCTTCTCGTCCGCCAGAAACTGTTGCGGAAGCGATTCCGTCAAGCTGTTCAAGGCGGGGTTTGATTACGTCTTCGGCCATAGTCCTCAATTCTTCTGGAGTACGGTTTCCTCGCACTGCCAGATTCAAAATTGGCATCATTGAAGGATCCATTTTGATTGTAATAGGTGAATCGGCATCATCTGGCAAATAACCGCGCACCATATCGATTTTGTCCCGGACATCTCCTCCTGCGGCGTCAAGATTTGTACCGTAATTGAATTCGAGGAATACGATAGAAAGTCCTGACATTGAGCGGGACTGCATCTTTTTTAAGCCCGAAAGACCGGAAAGGGAAGTTTCGAGGGTTGATGTAACGCTTTGCTCAACTTCTTCCGGACCTGCATTGTCGTAAGAAGTAAATACAATCATGTACGGCAAATCCATTTCCGGGAACATATCAATTGGAAGCTGGGTTGTACAGAAAATTCCAAGAATAACTGCCAGTACAAAAAGAAGTTGGGTTGTTACGGGTTTATTTACACACTTTTCAGAAAATGTCATATAAATCTCCAGATACTGTTTTTTTCGGCTTAGTTTGAAGTTGAATTTGAAGTGATGTTTACTTTTACGCCATCATTCAAAAGCGACATGCCTTTTATTACGATTTCATCTCCGGCTTTAAGGCCTTTTGCAATTTCAGTTTTGTTATCGACAGAAAGTCCGGCTGTTACAGGAACAAGTTTTACGGTTGAGCGTTTGTCTGAATGAGGCTCAACTACGAAAACGTAATTTGCTGAATCGCGTGTTACAACTGCTGTCGAAGGAATTACGATTGCGTCTTTTACAGATTCTGTTACGAGCCTTACGCGGCCGTACATTCCGACTTTTACGCGGCTGTCTTTTTTGTCAAAATGAAGCTTTACGCCCATTGTGCGTGTTGCTGTGTCGAGAACCGGGCTGATTTCAAAAACAGTTGCCGGAAATACAACATTTGGATAAGCATCGAAAGTTACAGTTGCTTTTTGCTTGTCAGAAATTCTGCTGATAAAGCGTTCTGCAATGTTGATTTTGATTTCGAGGTCGTCTGTGCGCGCAACATTTGCAATAGGAGAAGACTGGCTTACTGTCGAGCCGATTGTAGTTGGAAGAGAAGTGATTCTTCCTGTAATTGGTGAGTGAACCGGGCTGTCGTTGTAAACTGCTCCTGCGCGAAGCGGGTTTACATAAGCGATTACCTGACCTTTATTTACCATGTCGCCAACGTTTACGAGAATATTTGTAATTTTTCCTCCCTGATCCGGCAAAACGGCAACTGAGTTTACAGAACTGATGTCTCCGCCAAATTCAAGATAATCGTCGAGATTTCCGGCTGCGGTTGTCAAAGTGCTTACTGCAAAAACCTGTTCAGCTTCCGAGTTTGCTTCTGCGGCAGCGTCGTTTTTTTTGCCTCCGCAACTTATTGCCAAAGGTAATGTTATTGCAAGAGCGCCAATTGTAAAAATCAATTTTTTAAGTTTCATAAGTTTCCTCCAGTTTTAGATATGATATTTATTTTGTTATGGCAGAATTAGATCCGCCTGTTAGTTTTACATTCAGAGTATTTTCCAAATCCATAAGAGCGGAAATATACTGGTATTTTTGGTTCAACTGGCCAAGCTTTGCCTGATTCAAAGAATTTTCAGAATCGCGCAAGTCCAGGAGTTCTGTAGTTCCGCTGCGGTAAGAGCGCAGCTGCATATCATAGGCTTTTTGAGCAAGCTGAACTGAGCGGTTCATATTTTCAATCTGCTGTTTTGCCTGGTTTAACGTATCCACGGCTTTGCGAACCTGAACCTTCTGGTTTTCTTTAAGGCTTTCAACTGCAAGTTCAAGCTGGGCAAGCTGCTGTCGGTAATCTTTTACCTGCTGTCTGTTTGAAGACCACGGGAGCATATTTGTAAGGTTCCAGGCAAGCGTTAAGGTTAAACTTCCTGAATCGTACCATTTGTCATTTTTTCCCAAATCTCCTGCAAAACCGAATGCCTTAGCGTTTTGTGGAAGTCCCAGCGCAGAACCGTCTGTGTACATCGGAGTCCAGCCATAGCTTAATGCAAATGTCGGAACCCAGGTTGAAAGGTCGAGGGCGGTAATTCCTAATTTTGCGGTTTCCATATTTTTCTTCATTGACTGAATCTGAAGGTCGTTGTCTGCGTATTCATTTAGCAAGCCTTCTGTCGTTACATCGACATATTGCGGCTCGATAGAACTTGTAAGCTCAATTTTTGTGCCGACTGGAAGTCCGATTAAAAAAGCAAAAGTGTCGAACTGCTGGTTCAAAGTCTGTTCTGCAGAATCAACTGTCGGTTTTGTATTTTCGTAGTTTACCTGAGTTTGCAAAAGGCTGATTTCTGGAACAAGGCCGCTTTTAAAGTTTGCTTCCGCCTGAATCATTCGCCGACGAGCATTTTCGAGAGTCGTTTTTTGAATTTTTAAGCTTTCCTGCTGAAGAAGAAGCCCGTAATAAATTTTTTTGACATTTACGAGAGTTTCATTCTGGCTTTGTTCCCAGCTTATTTTTCCTGCCTCGTAATTTGCCTTTGCAATTTGAATTTTTGCAATGTATGCAGGTGTAAAATTCCAGCTTACAGAAGCGCCTCCGATTACATCCCAGCGAGATTCCTCATCTGGATAATCTGTGATGCCATATTGGGCGTAAGAAGGACTGATTTCGTTTGAGCGTTTCATTGTTCCGTTTACAGAAACATTTGGCAAAAAAACGTTCCAGCTTACGTCCGAAGCGCGTTTTTTCATTTCTAAATCAATGTCGTTGCTTTTTAAGGTGCGGCTGTTTTTTAATGCGTATTCAACAGCCTGGTCTATCGTTAAAGTAACGGTTTTTTCTTTTTGTTCCTGGGCAAAACCAGCAGAAATAAAAAGAGTTAAACTGAATGCAACAAGTAATTTTTTCATTTTGTTTCTTTACCTCCAATATTTTTTACTTTTATTTTAGGACTGTCAAAAAATTCAAAATCCTGAAAGGCTTCATTTTTTAGTCCAAATTTCAGTTCCTTAGTTTAAAATTTTGCTCCATACATCAAAAAATCAAACATATAATTCAAGGCCTGGTTAGTTTCTTCGTCCGAAAACTCGTGTTTTATTTTTAGAATTATAAGCGAAACAGGCAAAAGACCTGACCAAATCGTAATATGTTCCGGACGAACCGAAAATCCAAGGTCAACTTTTTGGGCAATCTCGGTCATTCTCGTTTCCCAGACATTATTTGGGCCTAAAAACTCTTTTTCGTCATCGACAGTGTGTTCTGCTCCATTTTGCAAAAGCCAGCAGCAAAGTGACAAAATCGAAGACCGTGTGGAAAAATACGAAATCTCGGTTTTCATATTGATATAGATGAATTCCGTGTAAGTTTTGGCTTCGGCGCAGTTTTCTTCGCAAATTGTTCCTAAAAGCGAAATTTCCTTTGCAACAAGATGAAGAAGCATTTTGTTTTTGTTTTCAAAATAAAAATACAGGCTGCTTTTTGCCAAGTTGAGCTCGTCGGCAATATGTTCGACTGTAACGTTGTTTATTCCATATTTTGCAATCACATTTGAAAAAGCGGTAAAAATTTTATCTTCTTTTGGCAAATCTTCTTCGTTAATTTTGCAAATTTCATCGAGTTGCGCAAAACGCTCTTTTGAAATTTTTGAAGTCTGATTAGATTCTCCGATTGTACCGACAATTCCTTTTTGAATAAAATTCACCATTTTTTTTGAAAAATCACCGGGTGAATCCGTTTTTTTTTCGCAGATAATTGCTTTTTCACGTAATTTTATAAAATACAAAATTGTAACTGCGCAAAAATAAATGCGTGAATATTTTGCCAGCGTGTTTTTTTGATAAGATTTGTCAAAATCGTTTTTCAGGCCTCTTGAACGAAATTCATCACAAACTTTTTTTTCAAAATCTTTTATCTGCGCATGAATAATTATAAAGTAGTTTATATATTGAGAATTTTCTGTAAAAAAGCTGATTATTCTTGCAATTTGTTCATTTAGGTTTTCTGAATCAGAATTTTTGTTTTGAATTGCCGATAGCTGAGAGTAAAGAATATCAAAAAACTGTTTCTGCATACTTTCTACAATAGCATCTCTGTTTTTAAAATGACGATAGATTGCCGTTTTTGAAATTCCGACTTTTGCCGCTAGCTGGCTCATCGAAAAATCCTTAAAATATGGCTGTTCGTAAAAAGAGAATGCTGCGTCTAAAATAAGCTGCTTTGTTGAAGTTTTTTGAGACACGACAACTTCCTTGTAAAAAAAACTACCGAACAATCGGTAACTAAAATATATCGAACAATCGGTAACTTTTCAAGGTTATAATTAAATTTTATGAAAAGAATTTGAGTTCATCTGTCTGGAAAAAAATTAAATTGAATATGAGCCTTTTTTTTTGTAAAATAAAAAAACTATGGAATTTACACAAGAATCTATCGACGCCCTCGTTGTCAACGAAGTGGACATTATGAAAAAAATTGCGGAAGAGCTTAATATCCGTGTAAGTCAGGTTAGCGCTGTTATAAGTTTGATTAACGAAGACTGTACAATTGCCTTTATTTCGCGTTACCGCAAAGACAAAACTGACAATCTTAACGAAGTTGAAGTTGCTGAATGTGATCACAAGTTTAAATCATATAAAAATCTTGAAGAACGCCGTCTGGAAATTGTCCGCGGAATTTTTGGCCAGGGAAAACTAACCGAAAGCCTTTACAATGCTGTTATGGGCGCAAAAACTTTGACAGAGCTTGAAGATTTGTGGGCGCCGTTCAAGAAAAAAAAGAAAACCCGCGGAATGGTTGCAATAGAAAAAGGTCTTGAGCCTTTGGCAGATTTTATTGAAGGACAGAACGACGATGCCGCAGTCGAAGCCGAAGCGCAAAAATTCATCAAGACTGATAACGAAGATGCCGCTTTGAATGTTGAGTCGTTTATGGACGCAATTGCCGGAGCGCAGGATATTATTGCCGAGAGAACTTCCCAAAATCCTCAGAACCGCTCGGATGTCCATGATCTTTACATGGCGGAAGGCGCAATCGAAACAAAAGGAATTGTTCCTGAAGGAGCTGATGCCGAAACTGCGGAAAAAACTTCTACATATAAAATGTACTGGGATTATTCCGAAAGTTTGAATCAGGTTAAGCCGCACAGAATTCTTGCAATGAACCGCGCAGAGCGTGAAGGCGCGCTTTCTGTAAATATCAATGTGCCGGTTGACGGTGCAATCGCTCTTTTGCAGAAAAAAGCAAAACCTTCTAATAAGTACCACAATGATGCGGTTGAAGATGGACTTGTCCGCCTTCTTTCTCCTGCCGTAGTCCGCGAAATTCGCAGCAACGAGACTGACGAAGCTGACGACCACGGAATCGAGCTTTTCTCAGAAAACTTAAAAAATCTTCTTATGACACAGCCAATCAAGGGAAGCCGCGTTCTTGGCGTTGACCCTGGCTACAGAAACGGAACAAAATGCGCCGCTCTCGACGAAACTGGAAAATTCCTCGGATTTTTCAAAATCTTTCAGGAGCAGAATCCGCAGGACGCTTACGAGCAAATTAACAATGCAATCGACAAATACGACATTCAGGTAATTGCAGTTGGTAACGGAACTGGTTCTCAGGAAGTACAGGCGATTGTTTCTAAAGTTCTTTCTGAGAATTATTCTGATTCTGATGTAAAATACACTGTTGTTGATGAAAGCGGAGCTTCTGTTTATTCTGCTTCTCCTGTTGCGACAGAGGAATTTCCGGAACTTGATGTTATGGTTCGTGGCGCAATTTCGATGGGCCGCCGTCTTCAGGATCCTCTTGCCGAACTTGTAAAGATCGATCCAAAAGCAATTGGCGTTGGACTTTATCAGCACGACGTAAATCAGAAAAAACTTGCTGAACAGCTTGATGAAGTAGTTTCGTCAGTTGTAAACAATGTCGGTGTTAATCTGAACACTGCCTCTTATATGCTTTTAAAATACGTTTCTGGAATCAACCTTTCAACAGCAAAAAAAATCGTTGCTTATCGCGACACAAACGGAAAAATCAAGAGCCGCGAAGAGCTTAAAAAAGTTCCTGGAATTGGACCGAAGGCTTTTGAGCAGTGCGCAGGCTTCCTTAAAATTGCAGAAAGTTCCGATCCGCTCGACAATACTTGGGTTCACCCGGAAAACTACGAAGTTGCCCGCGAAGTATTGTCTTACGTTCAGCAGAAAAAGACAGTTCCTGCAGATGTAAAAAAATCTCTCTGCGAAAAATACAGCGTCGGCGAAACAACTTTGAACGATATAATAGAAGAACTTGGAAAACCAAACCGCGACCCTCGCGACGGCTATCCGGCTCCAATCATGCAGAAGGGCGTTGTAAATTTTGAAGATTTGACCGTCGGAATGAAAGTTACCGGAAAAATCAAGAATGTTGTTGACTTTGGTGCATTTGTTGACATTGGCTTGCACGAAACAGCTTTGATTCACGTTTCTGAATTGAGCGACAATTTTGTTTCTGACCCAATGGACGTTGTAAAAGTTGGCGATGTAAAAGAATTTACGATTATCGACCTGGACAAAGACCGCAAGCGCATTTCTCTTTCGTTAAAGAGCGACGCTCACACTCGTCTTGGACAGACAAATGAAGGCAAAAAGCCAAAGGCTATGGACGGAAGCGCTCCAAGACGCAAGGTTGTCGTTGTTAAAAAGGGAGGCGAAAAACCTCGCGAAGCCACATTTGCCGGTTCTAAGCGTCCGGGCGCAAACCGTGGAAGCGATGACGGCTTGTCATACAATCCGTTTGCAGCGTTCTTCAATAATCAGAAATAATCGAAAAAAGCGTTATTTTATAGGAAAATAACGCTAAAATTATTGGAATTTGCCATTTTTGCTTTATACTTGTGGTATGAAACAGAAATGGCAATTTTTTTTAGTCCTTAGCGGACTATTTGCAGGTTTTAATTTTTTCTCATGCGACTTGGAAGCTCCAGAAAGAATTTCCATAAAGACGAGCGGAACAAATTACGAATTTCCGCTTGGCAGCGGCTCTTTTTTGATTCGCGACAAGATGAGCGCAAGCGAGCTGCGCAAGAATTTTAGCGAAAATCTTTCAGAAGGTTCGGAAGAAATAAAAGTTTACGATTACAATCCGACCAAATGCGACGACGATGTGCTTCAATATTTAATAAAATATCCGATTAAGGAAGTATCTCTTGGGCTTTCTGCTGACGGCACAAACGATATGAATTTTTCGACAAAAATTGAAATTTCAAATTTGAACGAAAATATCGGAGAGGCCCTCAAAATCGAAGAAAAATCTTATCCAATTATAGAAACTGGCACTGATTCGGTAATTCCAGAAAACAAGGGAATCCCTTTTAATATTACGGCACCTTCTTTTTCAAGAATTAAGCTTTCTGCCGGAAGTTTTAAAATCTCTGTAAATCCAGAAAACGCTGTTTCCGAAGATTTTGAATTGAACGCAAAAGTAATTTTGTGTGACGAAATTGGAAATGAAATTGCTTCGAGCGAAGAGCGCAATATTGCTTCTGGAACAGGAGATTCTCCCCTTGTGCTCGACCTGAGCGGAAAAATTTTGCAGCCTGAAATGAGATTTAAGCTTTCTGGAACAATGAAGGGCGGAACAGCAGGCACCGTTCATAATTTTAAAGTTTCTATGCAGGCAGATTCTTTCAAGATAAAGCAGGTTGCTGGTTTAACCATGACTGCCGAAGAAATTGGAGACTTGGACGATAATCCAGAGACTCCTGACGGCTGTGTTTCTTTTGAGAGCGACTTTGATTTTAGCGGTATAAACGATTATTTAATCAGCGCGGAAATCGAATCTGGAAAATTGAACGTGTTCAGCACAATTCCAGATGGCTGGAGCGGAATTACTGCCGGCATTGAAAAAATAAATGTTTCGCAGGGAGACGGTTTTAAGGTTTCTGAAAATGAATTTTCTGACGAAACATTATCTGCCGAAGACGCCGCAAAATATCTTTTCAATAAAACCGCAATTCTCGAAAATCAGACTATAAAACCTTCCGATGATGCAGGAAACGTCAAGGTAAGCGGACAGGTTTCTGTCAGTTTTGAAAATGCAACCCTTATTTTTGATGAAGCAACTGCCAATCCCGAAGTAGAAATCGGCGGTTCTTGTAAGATTGATAAAATCAAAAGCCTTAAAGTCGACATTTCCGCTTTGAGCGAGGCTTCGGATTTGACTGGCGAAGTTGACACCGGTTTGAATTTCTCCAATTTGTTAAAGGACAATCTTGGAGATGCGAGCGACCTTATAAAAAATATTCAGTTTTCTGGAGTTGAAGGCTATGTTTTTGCGATTCAGCCGGGAATTAAGGTTTTTAACGGAGTCAATTATTCGAACTGTAAACTGGAAGCTGTTTACGAAACTGACGGAATTAGTAAAACTTCAGAGCTTGTAAATGGCAGTCTTGGCCTTAAAGAAACTCAAATTGATTTGGATGCGCTTGCCGACGAAGATTATATGATTACAGATTCTTCGATTTTTTCTCCAGAAAACTATTCTGTAAAGACGAAAGATTCTGCGGTTTGCGAGCTTTTGAACGATATGCCGGACAGTTTAAAAATCAAATACGAATTGAGCGGTTTTTCAAATGCGACAAATGAACTCGAATTAACTGGCGAAGATTTTGAAAAATTGACTGAATTAAAGTCGGTTCAGATTTTTATTCTTCTTAAAGTTCCGCTGCAGTTTACTTTGACAGACAAGGTTGATTTTCCGCTTGATTATCATGAAGCAGACGGTTATGTGACGGTTTCTGACATTCGTCATCTTATAAATACAATAAACGGCGACGATGACTTTGACGAAAACGAAGACCTCTTAAAACGCGACAGTGAAGAAGATTTTGAGGATGTTACAGATTATTTTGATCTTGTAGATTCGGTTTCGATTTATTACAAGACAACAAATTCTACTCAGCTGGAAATTTCGGGAAGTATAAAAGATGACAGAAATCTTATAGAAGAAAAAACTCTTTCGTTTGAACAAAGCGAACCAGGCGCAAAGTTCAAAAAAATTGGACTGACTGGCGAAGAAATAAAAAATGTTTTTGACAATTATCCTTTTACACCAAAAATTCCGGTCAAAATAAAGGCTGACGGACAGTTAAGGCAAATTCCTCGCAATGCGGAGTTTGGAATGTCAGGATATGTTCAAGTAAAACTTAGCGGGCAGGTTGAAATCTGGAACAAAAACGAAAAGGAGGAAAACTAAAATGAAAAAACTTCTTGTTTGTTTTTTGACTTTTATTTGCGCTTCTCTTTCGTTTGCAGAATTGAAACGTTACGACCGTAAAATTGAACTTGGGATTGAAACAGAAGCCGGAGCTTCTAACAATTTTGTCCGCTTAACGGACTTGCTTGTAAAAGACCTTGTTATCGACTTGGACGAATTTTCAAATGAGCTTTCCGATGACGGTTTTATAATAGATTTTAATGCCAACGTAAAAAGCTGGTTTGCGCTTAATTTTAACGAAAAGTTCAGGCTTAATTTTTTCTGGGGAATTGGCGGCTCAGGATATACAGGCATTTCAAAAAACTTTTTTGATCTTTTTTGCAAAGGTTTTGAAGTAAATTCGAGCGAAACGATTGATCTAAAGATTTTTAGCGATGTTTATGTTCAGACTGGAGCAACATTCAAGACAAAGATAAAAGATTATGGAGTGCATTTTACGCCGGCAATTTTTGCTCCTGTAATTCATATTATGGAAACAAAAGGAACAGCAAAATACACATCGAACGAAGACGGTTTAATGCGCGCAGAAGCAGATTTGCCGTTAAATGTTTATTCTGCAATTGATTTGGATGGAATTGACGACAAGACAATTGATTCTGCATTTATTCAGGAATCTCTCTCTGAACTTGTAAAAAGCGCCGGTTTTGACTTTTCGGGCGAAGTTGAAAAATCGTTTGGAAAAAGACTTGATCTTGGAATTTTTACAAGAATACCAGTTGTTCCAGGACGCTTAAAATACAAGGCTTATAAACGCTTCTGGGGAGTTTTTGAGCAGCAGAATGCCTTTGGTATTTTTGACGAGACAAATTCTTATACAAAAGATTATGGTGAAGATGATACCGTTTACAGCAAGGAAACAAAAAAAGTGCACAGGCCGTTTATTTTCGGTTTGGAAGCTACCTGGAGACCTTTTGGAGCGTGGTGCGAAATTTGTCCGAAAGTTGATCTTGCAGTGCGGAATCCTTATTCAAGCGACTGCATGGTTTACGGTGAATACAATTTATCCGCAGACTTCAGGTTGCTGAACGTTGTTGGCTTGAAATTTGCAACAGGATACGAAAATCTTATCTTCAAACATTCTATGGGCTTTATAATAAATGCCCATATTCTTGAAATTGACGCCGGAGTTCAAACTCGGGGCGCGGACTTTTCAAGAAGTTTCGGCGTAACAGGTTTTGCCGCTTACGTCGGATTAAAAGCAGGATTTTAGTTTTTAATGATACCGGTGTGCCCATGCGCGCGGGCTCATGCCGGTATTTTTTTTGAATACTGAGCTAAAGTAATTCTGATTTTGAAAACCAAGGCGCGAAGCAATTTCTGCAAGTTTTATAGATTCAACCTGGAGAAGATTTTTTGCCTGCTCAATTTTTAATTTTTCGTGCAAGGTTTGAATTGTAAAGCCCGTCAGTTCCTTTGCTCTGCGTACAAGATGAGATTTACTTACCATAAGCTCATCTGCCATTTTGTCGAGATTTGTCATTTCACTTAGATGTTCAACCAGATAATTTGTAATTTGCCGGACAGTAATTCCATTCCGGTTTTCCTGCGAATTTTCGGATTTTAAATGCAAAATTCCAACAAGCTGCTCGCTTGAAAGCAGCATTGACCGTTCTTTTGTGCGGCCTTCTTTTAAGTAGACAGAATGAAGCGCATTGCTCAAAAGCATTCGCACAGTGTCGTAAACAGAAATGTTCTGAGTGCCGATTTCCAAAAAAGCATAGCCAAAGTATCTGTCAGCGTGATAAAGAATTTCGAGCATAAGACTGTAGCGTCTGCCATGCGGAAAAAAAGTTTTTGGAATACAGGCTGGATCGTAAACTTTGAAAGGCAGTTTTTCCTTTATGTCGAGAGGCGGCTCCGGCAAAATCAATTCGATGTTTGAAGAAGTCAAATCAATTGTCATATTGTCGGAAAGGCAAAGCACAATTCCAGGAATTTCCATTTCTGAAAGCTGATAACGCAAAACGTCTTGAATTTGTTTTCCAGTCGTCGCGCTTGCAAAATTCATGGCAATTTGAGACAAATTGTTCATTAAATAAGAATTTTCGCGGGTTGAGAGAGTGTCGTATTCAATAAAAACTGAAACAAGTGAACGTAGCTGATGAAAAATATTTTCGATATGAGAAAACTGTTTTTCATCGTCTTTTACCATTGGAAGAATGATTTTTCGCAAGTTTGTAATATTTTGCTGGAGCTCGCTATTTACAAGGACAGAATCTTTCCGGATATTTTGCAAGAGATTTTGAAACCATCGCAATATTGAGCTAGGACTTTTTTGTTCATAAATATCATCAAAAATAGCATCAATAAGATTTTTGATTTCTGCTTCCGAGCGTCCTGAAAAAATATTTCGGGTTAATTTAAAAAGATAGTTTCTAACTTCTTCTTCGGACAGATTTGAGCCATGCATAGAGTTCGATGTGTTTATTTCTTCGCCGGCATCTTCAATGCTCTGTTCAAAACAACCGCACGACTGGCGGATAAGAAGGGTTGTAGGAACAAGACGCGTCTTGAATTTTTCTTCCGGAGCCATAATTCTGTCGATTAAAAGTTCAACAGCAGCATAACCGCGCTTAAAATACTCAAGATTCATCGTTGTAACTGGAGACCGCGCGGTAATTCCATTGTATTGGTTGTTAAAGCCTGTTACGGCAACATCTTTCGGAACGCAGATATTTTGTTTGTCTAATTCTTCGATTACAGTGGCCGCAATAATGTCCGAAGACGTTATAATGCAGTCGATTTCTGAGCGGTCTTTTAAGTTGTAAGCAGAACAAAGTTTGTTAACTGCCATGGCAATGTCGATCGAATCCATCGTTTTTGTCATATAGATTGAATCAGGCAGTTCTGAAATTCCGTATTTTTTAAGTTCGTTTTGAAAAGCGTTAAGACGGCGGATATGTGGTTCTGAAATTTTTGAACCAATAAAGACAAAGTGCTTGTAGCCGTGCTTATTTATAAGATGATCCATTATCAGCGCGATTGAAGAATTGTTGTCTATGCGGATACACGGAATTCCTTCAATATCAAGATAACCGATGTCTACCATTGGAAGCGGTTTTAAAGCATTAAAAGTTTGAACTATGGTTTTTGTGTCTAAAAAAGAGCAGAGCGAAGAAGTCCAGGTTACAAGTCCGTCAACGAGAGGAGCTTTCATAAAACGGAAAGTTTTCAGATAGTGTGAAATAAAATCAATATCGTCAAAAAGCGAATATTTGATTGCTCCTGCAAAGTTGATGAAATTTAAATCGTAATCAGAGGCGGCCTTCATCATGCCGGCAATGTATTCTTGACCGATAAATGAACGGAAATCGGCAATTCCTGTAAAACCGACAGTAACACGGTTTCCCTGATTTTTGCGTTGAGTTAAAAAAGCGCGGCGTTTTGCAATTCCTTGGTTCATAGTTTTTCTATTATAGCACTACAATGAGCATTTTTTATAGAAAAATTTATAAAAATAATGAACCGAAGTTTGCCAAAAAACTAATTCAATCCCATAAAAAACGGAAGAATTATTACGGAAAGAACTCCGCAGACAGCAATGCTCAGACCGCTCATTGCGCCTTCAACATCGCCCATTTCCAGAGCTTTTGAAGTTCCCATTGCGTGCCCGCAAGTTCCGCATGCGACACCGCGGGCTACAGGTTCTGCAATTTTAAAAAGACGGCAGAGAATTAGGGCAAAAGTGTTGCAAAAAATTCCTGCCACGCTGACCATCATAATTGTAAGGGCTGCAAGGCCGCCGTTCTGTTCGGTGATTGCAATTGCGATTGGCGTTGTAATTGATTTTGGAAGAAGAGAAACGTATTCTTCGTGCCCGATTTTAAAAATAAGGCAAACTCCAAGAACAAAAAAAGCGTTGGAAATAATTCCGCTTACTATTCCAAGCACGATTGCAAGCGCATTTTCACGAAGTTTTTGGAATTGACGGTAAAGAGGAATTGCGAGAGCGACTGTTACCGGCGTCATAAGATAATACAAAAAATTGGCGCTTTTTAAGTATTCGGAATAAGGAATTTTAAAAATAATCAAAACAGCGATTACAATTGCGCTGGAAACAAAAAGCGGCGAAAAAAGAACAAAATGTGTTTTTTTATAAAGCCAGGTTGCCGCCAAAAAACTTATAAGCGTTATTGAAAATCCAAACGAAACAGAATTTGTTAAAAAAGTTGAAATATGCTCCATTTTTTAATCCTTATTGTCTGCCATAGAATTTGACGGCTGAGATTCTAAATTGCCGGAAGATTTTTTGTTATTTCGGGAACGCGCAAGTTTTGCAAAAAATTGAGTTACGTGGCCGACAACAAAAAAAATAAAAGTTGTGCCGAGCAAAGTTATAATTAAAATCGGAACCCAGTGTTTTTGAATAATTGGCCAGGCAACGATTAAACCAACGGTCGAAGGAATAAAAAGAAGAGGCATAATTTCCAAAAGAAAATCAGAAAAAACTTCGACTTCCTGCAACGGCATAATTTTAAACTTTAACGCGCAGAACATGAGCACAAGGCCGTAAATCGAAGCCGGGACAGGCAGCGGAATAATTTTGTGCAAAACCTCGCCAATAAAGCAGATTGTTACAAAAATTGCGAATTGTTTAACGAATTTCATAAAACTAACTCAAAAAACGAATATTAACAAAAGTTATAGCAAAAAAGCCGTTAATTTAATATAAAAAACTCAAAAAAATTTTGTTTTAAGAGGCCGGAGCGCAATTTGCCCGCAAACCCGCTTTCCACAGTTCCGCTATACGCTGCATTCGGCAAAGCCGAACGCCTCCGGCGCTGTTCCAATCGGGGCTAGGTTTTGTGGCAGGCAATGGAGCAGCGGCGACGGTTGTTTTAACAGCCAAAGCCGAAGACCGCAACCGTGTTTTTTTGCACGGTGAGGACTTAGAGCGTGAGCGAACTGCGGAACTGCCGGCGGCAACTTGTTGGCGAGCCACCCGTGTTTTTGAATTGCTCAAAAATGGTTTAGTCATTAAAATAAAAAAATCTTAAAATGTGCGCTGTTTTTTTGGCGCGAAAGGCATATTTATGGAAAACAGTAAAAGAACAGTAACTTGCGGCGAGCTTACTAAGGCTGACGTCGGCAAGAAAGTTGTATTGAACGGCTGGGTCAGCCGCACGCGCGACTTGGGCGGACTTGTTTTTATCCGTCTTCGCGACCGCTATGGAATCACACAGGTGATGGTCGGCGACAATGCTTCGGACGAGGTAAAAAAAATCGCCGCTTCATTAAAGTCAGAATATTGTATCGCTGTTGAAGGAATTGTTGCGGCCCGCGCGGAAAAAGACGTGAACAAGGACATGGCGACCGGCGAGATTGAAGTTGAGGCAAGCGACATTGAAATCTTCACAACATCGCAGGAGCTTCCTTTTTCTATTGAGGAAGTTCGCCAGAAGGACGGAACAGTTGTTCTTCCAAACGAGGATTTGCGCCTAAAATACCGCTACCTTGACCTTCGCCGCGAGCCTATGCAGCACAACATTAT